>ENA-OQBD01000191-OQBD01000191.1-human-gut-metagenome-genome-assembly--contig:-NODE-191-length-35066-cov-5.865594_pt1 | contig 35066 bp, 28 predicted proteins | sample MGYA00242742_ERZ504543 | MGnify/ENA primary metagenome ERZ504543 (study PRJEB26092, sample SAMD00036239) | human gut metagenome | host: Homo sapiens | study: EMG produced TPA metagenomics assembly of...
AAAAAGGAACACTACACAGAACGAAGCGAAGTGGAAGTTAGCAATGCTTCTCATACTGGCGGTATCAAAAAACGGTAAATATCTGTATTCCATTGAGGATGAAGGTGTAGCTGTATTTGAAAGAGACAAGAACGGTGATCTTACCCGCCTCAACAGTGTGGATATCAACGGAATGCGAGGTTGCTATCTTGCAACAGATGTGGACGGAAGATATCTTTATGTGGCAGGGTACCATGATGGTAAGGTAACGGTTGTACATACACATAAAGACGGCCGTCTGGGAAGTGTTATGGACGGCGTTTTCCACAAGGGACTTGGAAGCGTGGCAGAGCGTAACTTCCGTCCGCATGTTAATTGTGTACGTCCGACACCGGATAATAAGTATCTCTGTGCGGTAGATAATGGTATCGATCAGGTTAAGATCTATCGTATCAATAAGAAGAAAGACAAACTGGAGCTGGTTGACATTCTTCGCTGCCCGAGAGAGAGCGGCCCTCGTATCATCCGTTTCAGTGATGACGGAAGATTTGCATATCTTCTTTTTGAGCTCAGCAATGAGGTGAAGGTATACAGCTATGACGGAAGCGGTAAGAATCCGGAGTTCCAGCTGCTTCAGAGCATTACCACTCTTGGAAAAGAGGATTCCAATGATGCGCTTCATAACGCAGCTTCCGGTATGTCTCTTTCTGCGGACGGTAAATATCTTTTCTGTACAACAGCAGGGGAAAATACTGTGACTATGTATGCAGTAGACCAGGAAACAGGCCTTCTGACCAAGAAATTTACACTTCCGATCAGTGGTGATTACCCGAAGGATCTTATGATCTTCCCGGATAACAAGCATATTGCTGTTGCCAATCATGCCAGCAACAGTATTACCGTTTTCACTGTGGATTATGAAAAGAATATCATCATGATGAACGAAAAACCGAGAAAGATCGAGACACCGAACAGTATCCATATCTGGCCGGTACCGGATACATGCGAGCAGTTGGATTAAGAACAGGATTGATCAAAGTAAGTCTTGTACAGGCAAACAAAAACAGACTCAGGGACGAGTAGGAACTTTCCCTGAGTCTGATTTTTTTGCGCATTTATAAGTTTTTTATCTGATAGGTCAAAATGTGAAATTACCGCTGATAAAATTCGTGGATACGATCCATCCGTGCACTCATATTGTTAAAAAGTGCATCTGTAATGGTAAGTGCTGCCATAGCTTCCACAACGACTACTGCACGCGGTACGATCACCGGATCATGCCGGCCCTTGATCTCAAGCTCCAGGTTTTCTCCGGTGTTGGTCACAGTAGACTGAGACTGACTGATGGAAGGAGTAGGTTTGATATGTGCACGGAGTATGATATCACTGCCGTCACTCATACCACCCATAATACCGCCTGCATGGTTGGAGGTTTTGGAAATAATGCCGTTTTTCTGTACAAAACCGTCGTTGTCTTCGGAACCGGTAAGACGTGTCACGTTGATGCCGTCACCGATCTCAACAGCTTTTACAGCACCAATGGACATGATCGCATGAGCGAGGGTAGCATCCAGCTTGTCAAAAACCGTATCGCCCAGACCGGCAGGAACGTTTTTGATGCGGCATTCGATCACACCGCCGGCACTGTCCTGACTGTTCAGACATTGTTCGAGATAGGCAGATGCCTTTGCGGCTGCGTCGGCATCTGGCATGCAGAGTGTATTATTTCGGATCTCTTCTTCTGAGAAGGACCGGATCTCTACAGGACCGATGGATCTTGCGTAGGTAGTAAATGTAATGCCAAGTTCGTTTAACAGCTTGATGGCAATGGCACCGGCTGCCACACGTCCGGCGGTTTCTCTTCCGGAGGAGCGTCCACCTCCACGGTAATCACGGAATCCGTATTTCTGGTCAAAGGTAAAGTCTGCGTGACCGGGACGATAGGAGTATGCGATATTTCCGTAATCTCTGGAACGCTGATCTGTATTGCGGATCAGAAGAGAAATTGGAGTACCGGTAGTCTTTCCTTCAAAAACTCCGGAAAGGATTTCCACCAGATCTCCTTCCTTACGGGCAGTTGTATAACGGCTCTGACCGGGCTTTCTCCGGTCAAGAAAAACCTGGATATCTTCTTCGCAGAGAGAAAGACCTGCGGGACAGCCGTCGAGAACGGCACCGATAGCCTTGCCGTGAGATTCTCCCCAGGTGGTAACCACGAATTTTTTTCCGAATGATGACTGACTCATTTGTATAACTTCCTTTCGTTGGAATTCTGGAATCATTATATAGGAAGCCGGAAAAAATGTAAAGAACGTGGAAGGCAGAATGAATTTTTATGTAAAGATCATGTGAAATTATTTAAAAGCTCTTTTAAAAAGAAAAGGTATGAATTGACAAAGCTATTTTGACTATTTATAATAAAAAAGAATTTTGCCCTGGCAAAAGAAAAGCAAGAGAAGGGAAGTGGGAATCGTGGTAAGGATTTACAAGACAATAGACGGAGCCATCCACCAGATACAGGAACCGGAGGAAGGCTGCTGGATTGCGCTGACGAATCCGACGGCAACAGAGATTTTTGAATTTTCCGAGAAGTTTGATATAGAGGTTGACGATTTACGATCCCCTTTGGATGAGGAAGAACGGTCACGTATCGAAGTTGAGGATAATTATACACTGATCCTGGTTGATGTTCCTATGATCGAGGAACGTAATGACAAGGATTGGTATGGGACAATACCACTTGGCATTATTGTGACGGGGTCTATGATCTTTACCATCTGTCTGGAGGACACACCGGTTCTTACCAGATTTATGGAGGGAAGAGTCCGGAGCTTTTTTACCTATATGAAGACCCGTTTTATCTTTCAGATCCTTTACAGAAATGCGAGCATGTACCTGCGTTATCTGCGTATCATTGACAAAAAAAAGTGAGCAGGTGGAAGAAAAACTGCATCTTTCCACAAGAAATGAAGAGCTGATCGAGCTTCTGGAGCTGCAGAAATCCCTGACTTATTTTATCACATCACTCCGGTCCAATGAGGTTGTGCTGGAGAAGCTTCTGAAGATAGACAGCATCAAGAAATATCCGGAGGACACCGATCTTCTGGAGGATGTCATCACTGAGAATAAGCAGGCGATCGAAATGGCCAATGTGTACAGCGGTATCCTGAACGGAACTATGGATGCTTTTGCATCGATCATCTCCAATAATATGAATATCGTTATGAAGGTACTGGCGATCATTACTATTGTCATGAGTATTCCGACTATTGTGTTCAGTGCTTACGGAATGAATGTGGCTGGTTCCGGTATGCCCTTATCAAGGAGTCCATTGGGATTTCTGATCATTATCCTGATTTCTGTGGCAATCAGTGTTGTGGCAGCGATCATTCTTTCCAAGAAGCGATTTTTCTGATTTTCAAAAGTTTTCTGAAAGGAGATTTTAATGAAATTTATCGACAAACTGGAACGTAAATTCGGAAGATTCGGGATTCCGAATCTGACTGTTTACATCATCGGATGTTATGTGCTGGGGTATTTTCTGGCTATGTTTGCTCCGGGAGTTTTGAATATGCTGAGTCTTGATATGTCCATGGTCATGAAGGGACAGATCTGGAGACTGGTGACATGGGTGATCTATCCGCCGTCCAGTGTGGGAGGAACCGGCAATCTTGTGATGTTCCTTCTCGCAATCTTTTTTTTCTATTATCCGATCGGTACTTCACTGGAACGTACCTGGGGAACTTTTCGGTACACATTGTATATTTTTTCAGGTGTTTTGTTTACTGTGATCGCAGCAGTGCTTTTACATGTATTTACAGGTGGTTATGTGGTGATGAACGGGATCGCCTATTCTCTTGGCGGAAATATTTTTACCACATATTATATCAGTCTTTCTATTTTCCTTGCCTATGCAGTCACATATCCGGATCTTCAGTTGCTTCTTATGTTTGTGATCCCGATCAGGATGAAATGGATGGCCTTTGTATACGGACTGTTCATTGCGTGGGATATCGTATCTTATCTTCGAGTCGGGCTTTGGGTAGGCGTAGTACCGATCGTAGCATCACTTTTAAACTTTGTGATCTTTTATTTCAGTACCCGTGATATGAACCGATACAATCCGAAGGAGATCCACAGGAGGCAGCAGTTTAAGAAGGCTGTGGCTCCTTCCAGAACAGGGTTCGGTCCGGATGGGATCGCCAAGCATAAATGTGCGATCTGCGGACGTACCGAAAAGGATGACCCAAACCTGGAGTTTCGTTTCTGCTCAAAGTGCAACGGAAATTATGAATATTGTCAGGATCATTTATTTACACATAAACACGTACAGTAAAACGCACAAACGAAGGAGAACATTATTATGAAAAAAACTAAGATTATCTGTACACTTGGACCTGCCAGTAATAACAGGGAAACTCTGAAGGCTCTTATGGAGAATGGAATGGATATTGCCAGATTCAACTTTTCTCACGGAGACCACGAGGAGCAGAAGGGCCGTGTGGATATGATCAAGGAGCTTCGTGAGGAGCTTGATATGCCTATTGCCATGCTTCTTGACACAAAGGGACCGGAGATCCGTACCAGACTTTTAAAGGACGGACAGAAGGTTAAGCTGGAAGCGGGAAAACAGTTTGTACTTGGAATTGGCGATTTTGAAGGCGACAGCACAAAGGTTGCTATCACATATGAGACACTTTACAAGGATGTAAAACCGGGAAACAGAATCCTCATTGATGATGGTCTGATCGAGTTGGAGGTTAAGGCGATCAAGGGAACCGATATTGTCTGTGATATCTTAAACGGTGGTGAGCTGGGAGAGAAGAAGGGTGTAAATGTTCCTTATGTAAAAGTAAATCTTCCGGGAATCACAGAGCAGGATAAAAAGGATATTATCTTTGGTATCGAGCAGAAATTTGATTTCATCGCGGCATCTTTTGTCCGTTCCGCAGAGGTGATCCGTGAGATCCGTAAGCTTCTGAATGATAATGGTGGAAAGGATATCGGTATTATCGCGAAGATCGAGAATGCAGAGGGTGTTGAGAATATTGATTCCATCATTGAAGCATCTGACGGTATCATGGTTGCCAGAGGAGATCTCGGTGTGGAAATTCCTGCAAGTCAGGTACCTCACATCCAGAAGGCGATCATCCGTAAGTGTAACGAACATTATACACCGGTTATCACAGCAACACAGATGCTTGATTCCATGATCCGTAATCCGCGTCCTACACGTGCAGAGGTAGCTGATGTTGCCAATGCGATCTACGACGGAACCGATGCGATCATGCTTTCCGGAGAGACAGCAGCTGGTAAATATCCGGTTGATGCTCTTAAGATGATGGCAGATATCGCAGAGATGACAGAGCCGCATCTGGATTATAAAGTGTTTATTGAACATCGTTCCATGGATGGAAGAGAGAAGATCTCCAGTGCAGTGGCACTTGCAACGGTGCGTACTGCAAAGAACCTGAAGGCGAACGCTATCGTAACACCGACAATGAGTGGAAATACAGCCAGACTGATCTCCAATTTCCGCCCGAAGGTTCCAATCTATGCGATCACACCGAATTCAACCATCCAGCATAAACTTCAGCTGATCTGGGGTGTAACACCTCTGAAAGGATATCAGAGAGATACCACGGACCATATCATGTCTCAGGCTATGAATGTTGTCCGTAGCCGTCATCTGATACATAAAGGAGACCTTGTTGTATTTACAGCAGGAGACCCTGCGACCAACATGACAAACGGTCGTGGTGCAGTGACAAATATGATGCACGTGATCGAGGCAGAATAAGACTGAGTTTTCTTCGGGAACAGCAGTCGGAAAAACAGGAGATGCAGTTATTATGAAAAAAGAACCATTTGTGACACTTGAGAAACTCAACGAAATTACTGAAAAGTTTCCGACACCCTTCCATCTCTATGATGAGAAGGGAATCCGTGAGAATGCAAAAGCCCTGAAAGAGGCCTTTGCATGGAACAAAGGATTCAAGGAATTTTTTGCGGTAAAGGCAACACCGAATCCATATCTGATCAATATTCTGCAGGAGTATGGCTGTGGCTGCGACTGCTCCTCAGAAACAGAGCTTATGATGGCCAAGGCAGTAGGCTGCAAAAAGGGCGATATCATGTTTTCTTCCAATGACACACCGGAGAAAGAGTTCAGATATGCAGATGAGATCGGTGGGATCATCAACCTTGATGACATTACACATATTGAGAGCGTAGAGAAAGCTCTCGGAAAAATCCCGGAAGTGATCAGCTGCCGTTACAATCCAGGTGGAGTATTTAAGATCAGTAACGGTATCATGGATAATCCCGGAGATGCAAAATACGGAATGACTACCGAGCAGATCTTTGACGCATTCCGTATCCTGAAATCCAAAGGTGCCAAAGAGTTCGGAATCCATGCATTCCTTGCAAGCAACACAGTGACCAATGATTATTATCCAATGCTTGCAAAGGTTATGTTTGAGCTTGCCGTGAAGCTTCAGAAGGAGACAGGTGCACACATTAAATTCATCAACCTTTCCGGTGGTATCGGAATTCCTTATAAACCGGATCAGGAGCCAAATGATATCCGTGTGATCGGTGAGGGTGTCCGCAAGGTTTATGAAGAAGTCCTTGTTCCGGAAGGAATGGGTGATGTTGCGATCTATACAGAGCTTGGCCGTTTCATGATGGGACCGTATGGCTGCCTTGTCACAAAAGCAATCCATGAGAAGCATACACATAAAGAGTATATCGGCGTAGATGCCTGTGCAGTAAATCTGATGCGTCCGGCTATGTATGGTGCTTATCATCACATTACGGTTATAGGTAAGGAGAACGAGCCGTGCGATCATAAATATGATGTGACAGGTTCTCTCTGTGAGAATAATGATAAATTTGCCATTGACCGTATGCTTCCGAAAATCGACAAGGGAGATCTTCTTGTGATCCATGATACAGGTGCTCATGGTTTTGCAATGGGTTATAACTATAATGGTAAACTGAAATCTGCAGAGATCCTTCTTCATGAGGACGGCAGCTTTGAGATGATCCGTCGTGCCGAGACACCGAGAGATTATTTTGCAACCTTTGACTGCTTCCCTGTTTTTGAGAAACTTCTTCAGGATGAAGACGAATTGAAATAAAATAGCGGAAATATATAAAAACAGCCTTCTGTGCATCTTGGTAATGATGCATAGAGGGCTGTTTTATGTTTAAGTATCTGGTAGGTATAAGATCGCGAGCAGGGCGGAAGGTAGTCAAATGCAGGGTTACAGCTTCCGGCTGCCGGAGATTTCTGCCAGGGCTTTTCTAAACTCAAAGAAAAACAGGATGGCAGTAAATGTAACGGCCAGGATATCCGCAACCGGCTCGGCCATATAAACTGCATTTGTCCGGTCAGCACGGAAAATATGGGGCAGGATATAGATCAGCGGGATGACCAGAATAAATTTCCGGACAATAGCCACAATGATGGAATCTTTGGCTCTGCCAAGGGAGATAAAGGTCATCTGGCAGGCAATCTGGATACCAAAGATAAACACAACTGCCATATAGATCCGGAGCGCTGTTTTTGTGAAAGCAAGTAATGTACTGTCCGAAGTAAACATTCCGGCAAAGATCTGCGGGAAGAGCATAATGATCAGCCACAGGATCACGGAATAAGAAACACTTGTTTTTATAAGAAGCTTAAATGTAGAACGTACACGTTTTTCGTTACGTGCACCATAGTTGTAGCTGATGATAGGCTGTGCACCCTGACCAAGTCCCTGAAGAGGAAGCATGGCAAACTGCATGACGCTGGTAAGGATGGTCATGGCTCCTACTGCAACATCCCCGCCGTATTTTAAGAGTGAGGAGTTGTAGCAGACAGAGATAACGCTTTCACTGAGCTGCATGACAAAGAGAGAAGAGCCAAGAGCCATACAGGGCAGAATGATATCGGCTTTTAGTTTCATGGTGCTTTTCCGAAGCTTCAGGAAGGTCTTTTTTCCAAAGAGGAATGAGAGAACCCAGATGCAGGAAAATGCCTGGGAGATCACCGTTGCCAGAGCAGCGCCCCGGACACCCATGTGGAATCCGAAAATAAAAACCGGATCCAGAATAATGTTGGAGATCGCACCGATCAGTACGGAGAGCATTCCGGTTTTTGCGAATCCCTGGGCTGTGATGAAATTATTCATGCCAAGAGTCAGCTGTACAAAGATAGTTCCTACTGCATAGATATTCATGTAACCAACCGCATAGTCGATGGTGTTTGCACTGGCGCCGAATGCAAGGAGAAGGCTGCGGTTTCCGAGAAACAGGATAACAGTCAGGATCAGGGAGATGATGATCTGCATGGTGAAGCAGTTTCCGAGAGTCTGTTCGGCTTTCGACGTGTCATTTTTACCCATAAAGATGCTGGCTCTGGGAGCGCCTCCGTTTCCGACAAGAGCAGCGAAGGCAGATACGACCATAATAAGCGGCATACATACACCTACACCGGTAAGGGCAAGAGCACCCTCTCCGGGAATATGACCAATATAGATACGATCGACGATATTGTAGAGCATATTGATGAGCTGTGCGGCAACGGTAGGAAGTGCAAGCTGCAGAAGAATGCTTTTCCGACAGACTCGGTTCCTAAAAAGCTTTTGTCTTTTTCCATTTTTTTATTCCTTTCGTGTTTTTGGGTAGTATATAATAAAGACCTGACAGATTTCTCCGTCAGGTCTTTTATGCGAATGCCGCTGGCCGGACTCGAACCGGCACGGATCGCTCCGCTTGATTTTGAGTCAAGTGCGTCTGCCAATTCCGCCACAGCGGCATAACCATTTATTATAATAGCACAGTATCAGGTGGCTTGCAAGGATTTTTTCAGAATAAAGGTATTATTTGGAAATATTTTCAATTCTAAAATGTTTATGAAATCGGATGGGGAATCCTTGAAATTGACTGAAAAAAGTGGTAGAGTGTACTACAAGGCTGTACCACCTGATATAGCAATATACTATAAGATAACGGAGGAGACTGCATGAATCTGAATTCAAAAAAACCAGAGAAGCGGCCGCTGTATGTATATTACATTATTGCGGTCGTAATTATTGTTCTGCTGAATGTTTTTGCTCTTCCTGCTCTTTCTGAGAGAAGTGTAAAAGAGACCGATTACACCACCTTCCTGAAAGCTGTAGACAGAGGAAAAGTATATGAAGCAACTATTAATTCTGATTATATCTATTATACGATGAAGGTAGATGGAAATGATGTCTATTGTAAGACGGTATCTGTAGAGGATCAGGATCTTGTATCCCATCTTTACGATGCGGGTGTAAGTATAGAGGGTACTGCACCCCAGAGACAGTCGTTGCTTTTATCTCTGATCCTGGGCTATGTACTCCCGATCGCAATTTTTATTCTCCTGGGACGTTGGCTCAGCAAGAAGATGATGAGTTCCATGGGAAACGGAGGACCGGGAGGAATGATGTCCTTTGGCAAAAGCAATGCCAAGGTTTATGTGAAATCCTCTACGGGAATCAAATTTTCAGATGTTGCCGGTGAGGATGAAGCCAAGGAGCTTTTGACGGAAATTGTAGATTTCCTTCATAATCCGGAGAAATACAGAGAGATCGGTGCTTCCATGCCGAAGGGTGCCCTTCTTGTAGGCCCTCCCGGAACCGGTAAAACTCTTCTTGCCAAGGCAGTTGCCGGTGAGGCGGAGGTTCCGTTTTTCTCAATTTCCGGTTCGGAATTTGTGGAGATGTTTGTGGGTATGGGCGCTGCCAAGGTCCGTGATCTTTTTAAACAGGCCAATGAGAAAGCACCATGTATCGTATTTATTGATGAGATCGATACTATTGGCAAGAAACGTGACGGCTCCGGAATGGGCGGCGGAAACGATGAGCGTGAGCAGACACTGAACCAGCTTTTGACGGAGATGGACGGTTTTGACGGTTCCAAGGGTGTTGTGATCCTGGCAGCTACCAACCGACCGGATTCCCTTGACCCTGCACTTCTTCGCCCGGGACGTTTTGACAGAAGGATCCCGGTTGAGCTTCCGGATCTTCAGGGGCGTGAGGAAATCCTGAAGGTTCATGCCAAGAAGATCAAAATTGCGGATACAGTCCGGTTTGATGAAATTGCCAAGGCGGCAGTCGGTGCCTCCGGTGCGGAGCTTGCCAATATTGTCAACGAGGCAGCTCTCCGTGCAGTCCGCGACGGACGGAAATTTGCCACACAGGCGGATTTTGAAGAAAGTATCGAAGTTGTTATTGCCGGATATCAGAAAAAGAATCGTGTACTTTCCAATAAGGAAAAGCTGATCGTTTCCTATCATGAGGTTGGTCATGCACTGGTTGCTGCCAAGCAGACAGATTCTGCACCGGTCCATAAGATCACGATCATTCCACGTACCTCCGGTGCATTGGGATATACCATGCAGTAGATGAGCAGGAACATTTCCTGATGACTAAGGAAGAACTGGAGAATAAGATCGCTACATTTACAGGCGGCCGTGCAGCGGAAGAGCTGATTTTCCATTCCATTACTACCGGTGCCTCCAATGATATTGAGCAGGCGACCAAGATTGCCAGAGCGATGATCAGCAGGTATGGTATGAGTGATGATTTTGACATGGTTGCCATGGAAAATGTAAGCAATCAGTATCTTGGCGGAGATGCAAGTCTAACCTGTTCCTTTGAGACGCAGACACTTTTGGACAAGAAGGTTGTGGAGCTTGTAAGACGGGAGCATGAAAAGGCTACGAAGATCCTTACAGATAATATCGGAAAGCTCCATGAGATTGCCAAGTATCTGTATGAGCATGAGACTATCACCGGTGAGGAGTTTATGAAGATCTTGAATGAAGCGCCGGTGGAGATTGAGAATACACAGGAAAATTAAATATGTTGGCGGGAGGGACGCCGAAGGAAATACTTCTGTATAGTCTTCGGCTTCCATTGGGCGTTAGTTCTAAGGCCCTGAAAATTTGCTAAAACCATTTAAAAAAAAGTTCGGAACTCGCGGCTTGTTGCCGCTCAGACAGCCGAACCTTTTTTTAATAACGCAGATTTCCAGAATCTAAGGACTAGCAGCCCTCCTCCAGAGACAGAGCCATACAGAAGTATTCCCTCCGGCTGTGCTCTGGCCATGTGGATTGCTTCTGACTAGTCTTTACCATATTTCCGGGTGTACCTTGGAACAGGTGAGTGCCAGACTTCCGGGGCCGATGTGGCAGGAAACGCTCAGGGAGAGAGGGAAGATGTTGACTTCACCGATATTCGGGAAGGTGGTGAGGACTTCTTTTCGGAATTCTTCGGCTGCTTCCAGGTTGTGGGAGTGGATGACATCCAGGTTGATCTTTTCTCCAAAGCGGTCTGCAATGTCATCTTTGATGGCTTTCGTCATAGTGTTTTTTGCCTGGGTCATGGTGCGGGCCTTGGAGAAGGCGTCCAGCTTTTCGCCCTGGATCTGCAGAACCGGTTTCAGACGGAGCATGGTTCCGATGGCTGCAGCTGCAGGAGTGATGCGGCCGCCCTGTTTCAGGTACTTCAGAGTAGCTACAGTGATATAGATGCTGGAGTCGAAGCGGGTTTCTTCCAGCCAGGTTCCGATCTCATCGGCAGAGAGACCGTTTTTAGCCTGCTGGATAGCCTCGATGGCAGAGTAACGTAAGGTTCCGGAGATCCTCTGGTTGTTTACGACACGTACACGGCCATCATAGTCTTCTGCAAGCATGCGGGCAGTCTGCATGGAACTGGAGAGACCGCTGGACATGGGGATATGTACGATCTCGTCGTAGTCTTTGAGCAGCTTGTCCCAGAGGGTAGTGACGGATTCCGGTGTGGGCTGGGATGTGGAAACTCTGCAGCCTGGATTTTGTTCAAGATGCTGAAAGAACTCTGATTGGTTCATGTCAATGTCTTCCAGATATTCCTTATCATCTATAAAAAACGGCATTGGAAGCATGTAGATGCCAAGGTCTTTTACTTGAGCGGGAGACATGCCGCAGTTACTGTCTGTAACGATTGCTATAGATTTCATAATGGTGATCCTCCTTGCCTGGATTTTCATATTTGGTCAGTTTTTCTGTTTTCTGACCGGGACATCTCAAGTATACCACAGGAAACCGCCCTTGTCATTCAACGTTTAATTCGCTATAATGATATAACATTCTGGGAAGTCGAGCGAATAAAGCTGAGAAACTTATCCGGGAACTGATACAGGAGGAAGTAGATGGTAAAAGCCATAAAAGCAATGTTGATACCAAACAATGTACAGAAAACTAAGATGTTTCAGTACGCAGGTGCTTCAAGATTTGCTTATAACTGGGCTTTGGCAAGGGAAATAGAAAACTATGAAAAAGGCGGAAAATTCATTTCAGATGCAGAACTCAGAAAAGAATTTACAAAGCTTAGACATTCTGATGAATACGCATGGTTATTGAGTATTTCAAATAATGTAACCAAACAGGCAATCAAAGATGCCTGCACCGCTTATAAGAACTTTTTCAAAGGTTTGCAGAAATTCCCAAGATTCAAGTCAAAAAAGAGAGCAATGCCGAAGTTCTATCAGGATAATATTAAGATACAATTCAGCAATACTCATGTTAAGTTTGAATGATTTTCTTCGAGCAGGAAAAGAAATAAACAAAAACTAAATTGGGTAAGACTTGCAGAGCATGGTCGTATTCCTACAGATGCTAAATACATGAATCCGAGAATATCTTTTGATGGGTTGAACTGGTGGATCAGCGTATGTGTGGAATTTCCTGATTGCATAGAAAAACTTAATGATGATGGAATTGGTATAGATCTAGGAATCAAAGATCTGGCTATTTGCTCTGATGGAGCTAAGTATAAGAACATCAATAAAAGTCAGAAAGTAAAGAAACTAGAAAAACAGAAACGCAGATTACAGCGTAGTATCTCTCGCTCTTACGAGAAAAATAAGAAAGGAGAAAGTTACTGCAAAACAAATAATGTAATCAAAAAGGAAAAACTTTTATTAAAACGAAATCACAGATTAACAAATATCCGTAAGAACTATTTGAATCAGACTACATCTGAAATTGTAAGTCGAAAACCAAGATTTATTTGTATTGAAGATTTGAATGTTAGTGGAATGATGAAAAATAGACATTTATCAAAAGCAGTTCAGAATCAGGGGTTTTTTGAGTTTAGAAAGCAGCTTGAATACAAGTGCAGCGATAAAGGGATCCAGCTTATTGTGGCTGATCGGTTTTATCCATCATCAAAGCTTTGCAGTTGCTGTGGAAACATTAAAAAAGACTTGAAATTATCTGACAGAATTTATAAATGTGATTGTGGAAATGTCATTGATAGAGATTTTCAAGCATCTATAAATCTCAAGGCTTATGGAGAAAGAGTTGCAAGCTAACACTAAAACGTTAGTGCAAATATGTACGGGTACGTTAATCCGGAATTTACGCCTATGGAGAGTACAAGAACTTGTGAGTAGATAGATATTTATATCATCAAAAGCATACTCGTTGAAGTAGGAATGAAACATAGAAGTTTATAACTTTTTATAAGTTTTCAGTAACGGAGCATTCATATGAAATACGACTTCACTTCCATCATTGACCGGCATGGCAGAGATTCCATTGCAGTAGACGGCCTGAAGGGCGATGGTTTCTCTCCTGCCCCGCCGAAGGAGGGCTTCGATGCCATCCCGATGTGGGTAGCAGACATGAACTTTCCTACTGTACCTACCATACAGCAGGCGATCATCGAACGGGCCAGTCACCCTACCTTCGGTTACTTTGAAGCCCCGCCGGAATATTATAAGGCCATCATCCGCTGGCAGGAAACACGCCACGGTGTCACCGGTCTGAAGCCCAGGCATATTGGCTACGAAAATGGCGTTCTGGGCGGAGTTATCAGTGCACTGAACTGCATCTGCTCCCGCGGTGATAACGTCCTGGTTCACAGTCCGACATACATAGGCTTCACCAAAAGTCTGAAAAACAACGGCTACGAGGCCGTACACTCTCCTCTGATAAAGGATGAAAACGGCATATGGAGAATGGATTATGCAGACATGGAAAAACAACTCCGTGAAAAGAAGATCCACGCTGCCATTCTCTGCAATCCACACAATCCCTGCGGACGCGTGTGGGAACGTTGGGAGCTGGAAAAAGCCATGGAGCTGTACCGAAAATATGATGTCTATGTCATCTCAGACGAGATCTGGTCTGACCTCATCCTGAATGGCCATAAGCATATCCCCAGCCAGTCCATCAGCGAAGATGCCCGCCAGCGTACAGCGGCCTTCTACGCTCCATCCAAAACCTTTAATCTGGCAGGACTTGTTGGCAGCTATCACATTGTATACAACAGCTGGTGGCGGGATCGTATTTTGAAGGAGTCCAGTCTGAGCCATTATAATATGATGAATGTTCTGTCCATGCACGCTCTGCTTGGCGCTTATCAGCCTGAAGGCTATGAATGGACCGATGAACTATGCGAAGTACTAAGCGGAAATGTAAGCTTTGCCTGTGATTACATTGACCGGCACTTTAAGGGTGTCAACGTTTCCAGACCGGAAGGCACCTACATGCTCTTTGCCGACTGCACCGGCTGGTGTACTGCCCATGGCAAAACAATCGAAGATGTGGAAAAAGCCTGCTGGGATGTCGGCGTTGCCGTCCAGGACGGCAGGATGTTTTTCGGTCCCTGTCACCTGAGAATGAATCTGGCCTCACCCCGTTCCCGCATAGAAGAAGCCTTCCGTCGAATGGATCGGTACGTCTTCAACAGGTAAAAATCCACTCTGCCATTCATTACAATCTATGCTATAATAGAGCTCATAACATCAGCGTTCCATCCTGTCACTTTCCAGAACGCTGTAAACAGGAGGAAATCAATATGGATATTAAAGAGGAAATCCACGCATTATCAGAAGAAATGCTCACAAATCTTGGCAGACTGGTTGCCATTGACTCCCAGCTCGGTACCCCTTCCGAGGGAAAGCCATTTGGTGAGGGTCCTGCAAAAGCCCTGGAAGAGGGACTGAAGATTGCCGAAGAGCTTGGCTTTAAAACCGTAAACCTGAATAACTACTGCGGTTATGCCGAAATGGGTGAGGGCGATGAGATCGTCGGCATCGCCGGTCATCTGGATATCGTTCCTGTAGGCGGAGACTGGACCTACGATCCGTTCCGCCTTACCCGTGAAGACGATCATGTATACGGCCGCGGGACCACTGATGACAAAGGCCCTATCCTGGAAGCGCTCTATGCCATGAAGCTTCTCCGCGACCACGGCGTGAAGCTGAACAAAAGAGTCCGCCTGATCATGGGCTGCAACGAGGAAACAGGTTCCAGATGTATGGATCACTACAATCAGGTAGCAGAAGAGCTTTCCTGCGGTTTCACACCGGATGCCAGCTTCCCGTGTATCCACGGTGAAAAAGGTCAGCTTGCCATGATCGCCTGCTCAAAAAACACCCGGATCATCTCCATGAACGGCGGTTTTGTATCCAATGCAATGTGTGACACCTGTACAACCGTTGTTCCCGATGAGGACGGTCTGAAGGAAAAGCTGGAATCCGCACTTTCCCGGACGAAGCTCCAGGAATATAAGGTAACCGAAGAAAATGGTGAGCTCACCATCTACGCCAAAGGTATTCCGGCTCATGCCAGCACTCCCCATCTCGGTGTCAATGCTGCAGGAGTAACCTTTGAATGTCTGGCAAAAGCAGGCTTTGAAGATGACTTTGTGGAATTCTATAACTCCCATATCGGCACTGCATGTGACGGCTCCGGCATTGGTCTGAAATTTGCAGATGAATACGGCGATCTGACGTTATGCAACGGAATCGTAAAAACAGAAAACGGTGTCATTTCCTGTACCATCGATATCCGTGTTCCGGTAACTCTTAATGAGACCGATATCCGCAAAATGTGCCAAGACAGACTGGAAGATAAAAACGGTCGTATTGAGATCATAAAGGTTGTTGCTCCGTTATTCTTCCCAAGAGAATCTCCGCTGGTAAATGCTCTTTACAAAGCTTACACAGATGTGACCGGCGATACCGAACACAAACCAATGGTCATCGGAGGCGGCACTTACGCAAAATCCCTCAAAAACATCATAGCCTTCGGACCTGAAAAAGAGGGAATTGACTACCGTATCCACGGAGCCGATGAATTTATCCTAGTCTCCGGCATGGAAGAAGCAGTACTGATCTATATGGAAGCGATCAAAAATATGCTTGCGATCTGAAATCAGGAGGATAAGAAATCATGAGTACAAAAGCTGAACACGCTACAAAATTACACGAGAATGGCTGTAACTGTGCACAGGCAGTTGCCTGTTCTTTCTGCCAGGAATTTGGCATCGATGAAAACGAGATGTTCCGTATTGCCGAGGGCTTCGGCCTTGGAATGGGTGTTATGGAAATGTGCGGTGCTCTTTCCGGTATGGCTATGATCATCGGACTTTCCAACAGCCGCGGAAATACCGAAGAAGGTTCCGGCTCCAAAGGTGACACTTACAAAAAGCTCCGCACCTATATCCAGAAATTCAAAGAAAAAAACGGTTCCTGTATCTGCCGTGAATTAAAAGGTGTAGAAACAGGCAAGGTTCTCTGCAGCTGCCCGCAGTGTATCACCGATGCGGTTGCTCTTACAGAAGAATATCTTGCGGAAAACAGATAATCTCATAAAATAAAACAGCAGAATTGTATATTCCCTGTAATCCTGGGACATACAGCTCTGCTGTTTTCTGTTTCTATTCGCTTTTCACTGTCAGATCCTTCACCCATCTGTATTTCTTATAATTCAGGTACACAGCCGGGATCTTTACAACTTCATTCAGACTGATGAGCTTTCTGGCAAAAATGCCGGCGCTCTTTTATTTTCCATTTATTTTTGCCCACGCCTCTTCGTCAAACTTACGGTCTTTCACGCTTTTCTATTTCATCTCGATCTTAAACAGTCTGGCCGCTTTTTCCTGTGGCATCCTCACTACAAGATTTCCATTTTCGATCTTATATCCGCACATCTCTTCCTTCGGATAGATCACGGATACTCTGCGGACCTGCTCTGCATTTTCCAACGGGATCACTGCTTCTGTTGTTCTCGGTGTCCATACCGAAAGATAGGTATTCTTCTCTGCTTTCACTCCGTAAGCAAGAACTTCAGATTTCAGAGTTCCAAAACCAAGCGGGAAGAACGGCACGCCGTCACGGACTTCCTCACGGATCTCCTTATACAGGGAGATTCCCTCCTTCATACGGTTCATGGAATTTTCGCCCAGCTTCCATACCATACCACTGATATATGGGCGGAGAAGCATACCATTTACTACATTGTAGATCACATGCTCTTCTTCATCCTCATACGGATATACCCACATACCACCCTGCTCCGGAGTTACCGCACTGGCTACATTGGCAGCGATATTGGCATTGTAGAGATAATCTGTCTGATCACTGGTAGACTGCAAGCTTAAGATCTTCAGCATACCATAATCCATACGCTGTCCGCCGGAACCGCAGTTCTCCACAACAAGCTCCGGATGATCCCGGAAGATTTCCTCATACCACTGGTGAAGACATTCATAATGCTCACGGATGGCATCTGCACAGCTGTCACTGTTCAGATCACTTCCATATCCCATAGTTACGTTATAGTCCACTTTAAAGTACTCTACACCGTAATCATTGATCAGCCTGTCTACTACATCACGGCAATATTTCCGTACCTCCGGATTGCGGAAATCTAGCATATAGCGTTTATTGTCAATGTGGCGTTTTCCATGACGGCAGACAAACCAGTTATCCGGAAGCTTGTTTGCCAGCTCGCAGGCAACTCCCATAACCTCGATTTCCAGCCAGAGTCCCATTTTCAGGCCTTTACTGTGTGCATAATCGCAGACTTCTTTCAGACCATTGGGGAATCTTCCGGATGCTTCTTTCCATTCCCCGACACGGTCCCACCAGAATCCGTCGTCATACCAGCCTGCATCCAGGCAGTAATATTCGCATCCGAGCTCTGCTGCCTTGTCAATGATGGAAAGCTCCCGCTCCGTTGTAGGGTCTCCCATCAGGCAGTTCATGTAATCATTAAATACCACGTTCAGCTTCTCATCGTCCGTATTCGGTCTGCGTACTTTTCTCCGATATCTGGTCAGTGCCGCTGCTGCCGGATTCAGGCCACCTTTTACAACCGCTGCCCCTGCCGGAACGGTTGTAAAGCTTTCTCCCGGTTTCAGATTCTTATACCAGCCATGCTCCTGCTCTGTGGTGCCGCTTAAGGCAAGATACAGATTTCCGCCCTGTGCAGAGCCATATTCTGCCAGCCACTGTCCGGAGCTTTCAATCTGGAAAATATACGTCTCCCCTGTTTCTCTGTCCTCGGCAATTCCCATGGGAAGATACTCACAGGTAGACCAGGTGCCCTTTCCACTGTAACAATAACGGTTCAGGCCATATCCCTGATGATTGAAGCCATCTACGACCATTCCGTTTAAATTCAGCGTTTCTGCATCGTATTTCTGCCACTGTGCCTCACAGCACCAGCTGTTAAACGGCACATAGATATCTGTTTTTTTATAATAAGGCTTCTCGCCGCCTCTGGAGATTCCCTGATACATAAAAGAAGAAACATAGGTCAGCCCCTGATCCTCGCTTCCCTCGTTGATGATCTCTGTCCAGGTCTGTACTGCCGGCACTCCGTCAAACAGGCGCATATGATATACTGCCTTCAGCTTTTCCGGGGAAATCATTACGATCTCCAGCTCTTTTCCGCCGGCCTGTGCCTTCAGCTCATGGTTCTCATAAACAAAATCCACAGAGGACTGATTGATGTTGTTTTTGTAGGCATGCATGTTTAAGCTTCCTGTGCCGCTTCTGTGGATCTCAACAGCCGGATAACAGATATCCTCCTTCGGCTCCATGACTGCTTTTTTTACTTCCTGTGAAGAAAAATCTGCCAGCTCTACCACGCCGTTTTCCCGGATACGAAACTGGATATCCAGGCCATTCTCATGTAATTCGATCGTTTTCATGTTTTCATTTTTATAGCTCATAGAAAATACCCTCCGTTTTTCTGATTCTGATCACAGTATAATATCTGTTTTTTTATAAGGTGACAGGTATCATCCCCCGAATGTAAAAATGCAATATATTGTCGTATTTATTTTTGCGTGATATACTGTTTTCTGACAGTAAAGAGTACAGTCAATCAGACATGTAGGGCGATTTAATCGAATATCTGCATCTGTCCGACTCGCAATTTACAGCTGAAATATTTACATTCCGCTTCGCAGCATACTCAGGAGGTTTTTTCATGCCAGATATTTTCCAGGACTCTTCCCGATATTTCCATATTTCTGCTTTTTATGCTCTCTCCCTGCCTTATTATCATATGGAGCATCACACACATTCCAGCTATGAGATCATGTATATCACCTCCGGTTCCTGCCGGGTTTTCTGCCTGGATGGCACACAGGACACGGAATTCCCACTGAAATCCGGGCAATTTATCTTTATCCGGCCGGATGTACCTCACAGGCTGGAGATTCCGGATGGTTTTCCCTGCTCGATCCTGAATCTGGAATTTTCCCTTACTCCCGAAAAAAGTCCGGTTGCTCTGGAGCTTCTCCTGAAAAAGGATCCCGGATTTTCCCGGTTCTGGAATTTTATGGAAGCCTCCCAGGGCTTTTGCTCCGGCACGGATTCCCGCAGCTTCGGATACAGCCTGAAGGATCTGCTCACCTTTTTACAACAAAATTCCGGTCAGATACAAAAGGAAGAATTTCTCTTCTTTCTTCTTTTCAACCGTATGCTTACAGAGCTTGCATTCTGCGCCCGCTCCAGCCGGAGCACCCAGGGAATCGTCTATCTGAAAAAAGCGCTCCGCTATATTGACGAGCATTATCTGGAAGACATTGATATTCCTGCCATCTCTGCATATGCAGGGATCAACAAATCCTACCTGCAGGCGCTCTTTACAGAAAAAAAACGGCTGCACCATCAATACCTATATCAACCGCAAGCGTATGGAACAGGCCGCCTTTCTTCTGTGCAACAGTACTCTGCACATTACGGATATTGCCTTTTCTTCCGGATACAACAGCCGGCAGCATTTTGCACATACCTTCGAAAAATTTTATCATATGAGCCCCTCCAGGTACCGAAGCCTTCATACCCGGCCTCTCCGTTCGGATACCCAAAAGAAACGCTATCATATGACTGACGGACTGATGTTGGAAAGCGAACCCTTTCCTCAGGAATAAAACTTACTTCATACACCTACACCTTCAGGCTGATACCTGCGATCCACGTCTGAGCAGCCTAAAAAAGCGCGCAGTACGAAGCTCTTATCTCTTCGATAACCTGGCCGGCTTTTTATATTTATTGTCAAGCGAATATTCGCAATCCTACAGGGGACTACTTGATTCGGTTAAAAATTTTCTATGGAAGCAGATTTTGCATACTCTTCAGGCTGATCGCCAGTGTGGAGGTATTATGCAGAAGTGCGGATGAAGTCGGCTGCAGGATACCTGCAACGCCACAGGCGATAAGACCTGCGTTAAAGGTAATAATAAAACGGTAATTGCGTCTGATACGCTTCATCAGTGCATTGCTGATCTCTTTCAGAACAACCAGCTCCTGAAGATCATCTGCACCTACAGTAATATCTGCGATCTCCCGGGCAATTTCAGCACCATCACTGATGGCGATACCGACATTGGCTGCGGAAAGTGCCGGAGAATCATTGATTCCGTCACCTACCATGATAACCTTTCTTCCGGCTGCCTTTTCTTTTTCGATGAAGTTGGCCTTATCCTCCGGAAGTACCTCGGAATAATATTCGTCCACTCCCACACGTCTGGCAATGGCTGCTGCTGTACGCTCACTGTCCCCTGTCATCATAACGATCTTGGAAATCCCTGCCCCGCGCAGTGCTTCTACAGAAGCTTTCGCCTCCTCACGAAGAGGATCTTCAATACAGATCACGGCTGCAAGACGTCCGTCAATGGCAAGATACAGATGGGAATACTCTTCCGGAATATTGTCGAATTTCTCCTTGCCATCCTCCGGGATCAGACATTTCTCATCTTCAAATACAAAGTGATAGCTTCCGATCACGGCCTTATGGTCTTCGATCGTAGTGGAAATTCCATGCGCTACTACATATTCAACCTTTGAATGCATCTCCTCATGGGCCAGATGCTTCTTCCTGGCAGCACTGACAACAGCCTTGGCCATGGAGTGTGGAAAATGCTCTTCCATACATGCGGCGATACGCAGCATCTCCTCCGGATCATTGTTGTCAAAAGGAACCACATCCACAACGGTTGGCTTCGCCTTTGTCAGAGTTCCTGTCTTATCAAATACGATGGTATCTGCCTCAGCCATTGCTTCCAGATATTTACCGCCCTTAACTGTAGCCTTATGTGTACCGGCCTCACGGATCGCAGACAATACAGAGATCGGCATTGCAAGCTTAAGCGCGCAGGAGAAATCCACCATCAGGATCGCAAGGGCCTTGGTGGCATTTCTGGTAAGGAGATATGTAAGTGCTGTTCCTCCAAGAGTATAGGGAACCAGCTTATCTGCCAGATGCTCTGCCTTTCCCTCCAAAGAAGATTTCAGCTTCTCAGACTCCTCGATCATGGTAACGATCTTGTCATAGCGGCTGGAACCACCTACCGTCTTTACGCGGATGGTGATCTCACCTTCCTCCACAACAGTGCCTGCATAGGCAACGCTACCCTCTTTCTTGCATACAGGTACAGACTCACCGGTAAGAGAAGCTTGGTTGACCATAGCCTCTCCATCTGTAACACTTCCGTCAAAAGGAATTACGGTACCCATACGTACAACAACATCATCTCCCGGCTGGACCTCTCCGGACTCTACCAGGATCTCCTGATCCTCTCTCTTCAGCCATACCCTGCCAACATTCAGGGACATGGTTCTTGCAAGATCACCTACGGATTTCTTATGCGTCCACTCTTCCAGGATCTCTCCGATCCCAAGCAGGAACATGATGGAGCCTGCAGTACCAAAGTCCTGACGTAATACAGACACTCCAATTGCAGTGGCATCCAGGACCGGCACCTCGATCTTACGGTGAAGAAGTGTATCGATTCCCTTCCAGATATATTTCAGGGAAGTAGCTGTTGTATAAATGGCATTCAGCGGATATGGCAGAAAAAGCCTTCTTCCGTAATGGCAGATCACCTTGGAGATCAGCTTCTCCTGATATTCTGCATTCAGTGCTCTCCCTGAGCTCTGCAGCACCTGTGAAGGAACCTCTACATCCTGATAATGAAATTCGCTGATACCACGGATAACCGCAGCTCTGCTACCCCGATAATTTACAACTGCGTCACAGGTTCTCTCGTATACCTTGGCAGAAGCCACTCCATCAAGATTCTCGAGATAATACAACAGCGTATCTGCCTGCCCGTAGCTCATCCTCTTCTGAGCAAGATGGATACGAAGCCGGCCTCTTGTCTCATGTTTGATATAAAATTTCACGGAAAATCGCCTCTTTACTCAGCTGTCTCTTCTGCTGCTTCTTCTGTCTCTTCTGCTGTTTCTTTGAATGCATCCTCATCTGCAGTTTCCTCTGCTTCTGTCTCAACATCCTCTACAGCCTCTTCAGCTGCTGCTCTTTCCTCATTGATCTCCTTAGCTTCAGCATAAATATCTTCAGCATTCTCCTGAAGATTCGTAGCTGTTTTCATGATGCAGTCCTTAGCTCTTAAAACGGCTGCTGTGCATCCTGTGTAAAGCTTCTTCGCATCCTTGCTTGTGAGGATCTTGATTCCTGCTGTACCGAAAAGAACGCCTGCTGCAAAAAGTCCTGATTTCTTGAATTTAAAGTCTGCCATAATAATTTCCTCCTGATATATGATTTTTATTTTTTTCTGATTCCCGGTGAGGATTTTTCATGTCCGCCCCGATATTTTCATTATTATAAAATGTCTGTAAAAAAAACGTCCAGTTGTTTTTTGTGTGAATTCAACATCAATTCGTTAAATTTTCAGTTATTTTTGCCTAACAGTTAATTTTTACTAATAGTTTAATCTATCTAATTCTTAGTCTGTACAAACATCTTCTTTCCTATTATATTGTGCCATAGCTTTTCCATACTCACCCGACCTCATGAACAGGCAGCAGCGCCAGGGTACGGATATTCTGTTCACTGATCTCCCCGCAGGCCCGAAGTCCTGCAAGGATCACTTCATTAAGCTTCTGTCCGGACAGATGGCATATCGTATCATCATCCAGTTCTACTGTGCAGACGCCTTTTGTGCTGCATGCCACGCGATACATATTCTTTCGGCTGATAGCACCGATGGATTCCAGCGTATTGACCATACGGTATACTGTAGCTACACCGATCTTCGGATCCAGTGCGGAAGCCCTGTAATAGATTTCCTTACAACAGGAGCACTCTCCCTCCAGGATAATGTCCAGAAGAATCTTTCTCTGTCTGGTGATGCGGAGCCCCTTCTCCTTCAGTTTCTCTATAATAAGATCCCTCTGCATCTCTGTATGTCGGTAGCATCCTGTTTTTTTCTCTTCTGTTTCGGCTTCTGCAATATGCATTCTGATCCCTCCTTTATTGAGAAAACTTTTCTTTTATCTAATAAGTTAGTATACTCCAACTTAGGTTAGTTGTAAATAACTCCTTTGAACTTTTTTACATATTGAGGATTCTGCCTGAATACCGTATAATGTTTCGTGAACCTGTACATAGGAAACCGTCGTTTTGACAAAATGACGAAAAATCCCCTTTCGTTTTTTCGTCAGAATGACAAGAAACTGCCGGAAACTTTGTAAGATTCAGCTCTAGCCCTTTTCTCTCATTTTCGATATACTGTTAACCAGCAAAGGAAATTACGTAAAACAATATATTAATTTTGGAGGGAAACAACAATGGCAAGTTTATCATTATCTCACATTAATAAAACTTATCCGAACGGCTTCCAGGCAGTTAAAGATTTCAACCTGGAGATCGAAGACAAAGAATTCATCATCTTCGTAGGACCATCCGGATGTGGAAAATCTACAACACTTCGTATGATCGCAGGTCTTGAGGAGATCAGCGGTGGTACACTTAAGATCGGTGACAAAGTCATGAACGATGTTGAGCCTAAGGACCGTGATATCGCAATGGTATTCCAGAACTACGCTCTGTATCCTCATATGACAGTTTATGATAACATGGCATTCGGACTTAAGCTTCGTAAAGTTCCGAAGGACCAGATTGACAAGGCTGTTCGTGAAGCAGCAAGAATCCTTGACCTTGACAAGCTTCTTGATCGTAAACCGAAGGCTCTTTCCGGTGGTCAGAGACAGCGAGTTGCTATGGGACGTGCTATCGTTCGTAATCCTAAGGTATTCCTTATGGATGAGCCTCTTTCCAACCTGGATGCTAAGCTTCGTGTACAGATGCGTATCGAGATCTCTAAGATCCATCAGAGACTTGGCGCTACTATCATCTATGTAACACATGACCAGACAGAGGCTATGACACTTGGTACCAGAATCGTTGTTATGAAAGACGGTGTTGTTCAGCAGGTTGATACACCACAGAACCTGTATCAGAAACCAGGCAACCTCTTCGTTGCAGGATTCATGGGATCTCCGCAGATGAACTTCCTTGATGCTGTTATCTCCGAAAAAGGCGGCAATGTAATTGCTACGATCGGTGGTGAGCATGAGGTTATCGTTCCGGCAGCTAAAGCTAAAGTCCTGAAAGACAAAGGCTATGTTGGAAAGAAAGTTGTTCTTGGTATCCGTCCTGAGGATATTCATGATTCTCAGATGTTCCTTGAGACATCTCCAAGCAAACCAATGAACTCCGTAGTTAAAGTTTACGAGCTTCTTGGTGCTGAAGTATTCCTGTACTTCGATGTTGACGGAACTCAGGTTACAGCACGAGTTGATCCTCGTACAACAGCTAAGACCGGTGATCCGATCAGATTTGCATTCGATATGGAGAAAGCTCACTTCTTCGACAAAGAGACAGAGCTTACTATCACAAACTAATTCTCGTCGAATCATAAAAACAGAATGTAACCCCGGGGGATATGATTTCCCGGGGTTTCTTTTTATTTCACTAGTTTTATTTCACATCAGAAAGGACGCTTTTTATGAAAATACAGCAAACAATTCAAAAATGTCTGGATGACTGGAACCGGATCAGCGGTCTTGATTTCTGTATTCTGGATGAAAATGACCAGATATACATTTCCACAGGGGACCACCGACTTCCTTCTTCTGAAAAGCTTGCTCAGTTCCGGGAGGATCCTGCCTTATGCATCTCCAACCGCAGCTGCAGTCTGTACAAGCTGAACAACATACCTCAGAGCAATATGCTTCTGATCGTATGGGGCTCCGGAGAGCAGGCTTCTACCATCGGAGAGCTTGCTGTCTGCCAGGTAGAAAGTCTCCTCACTGCCTATACGGAAAAAACAGACAAGAACTCCTTTATGCAAAATCTTCTCCTGGACCGTTATTCCCAGGTAGAAGCTTTTAACAAGGCTGCCCGTCTTCATATTACACCTTCTGCCCGCCGTGCGGTATTTCTTGTGGAAACCAAGCAGCACAAGGACGAAAATGCCCTGGCTACCATCCGCAACATCTTTTCTGCCCGTACACGGGATTTTATCACTGCACTGGATGATTCCGGCATCATCGTAGTACGTGAGCTTCAGAGCACCGAAAGCTACGAAGAGCTGGAGGGTATCGCCTGCATGCTGGTGGATATGCTCAATACAGAGGCCATGACCTCTGCCTGGGTTTCCTACAGCAATGTTGCAGATGATATCATGGAGCTTTCCGATGCCTACAAGGAAGCCCGCACTGCTCTGGAGGTCGGCAAGATCTTTTATGCTGACAAAAACGTTTTCGGTTACAACCGTCTGGGCATCGGACGTCTGATCTATCAGCTTCCCACTCAGGTCTGCAACATGTTCGTAGGCGAGATCTTCGGAGAAGAATCCCTGGAATCTATTGACGACGAAACCCTCAATATCATCCGGACCTTCTTTGAAAATAACCTGAACCTTTCTGAAACCTCCAGACAGCTCTATGTGCACCGGAATACTCTGGTGTACCGTTTTGAAAAGCTGCAGAAGCGTTTTGGCCTGGATATCCGTACCTTTGAGGATGCACTGGCCTTCAAGCTTGCCATGATGGTGTCCGATTACATCACCTATTCCGGAAATCATGGAAAATAGATTCTGTCCGCAAAAATCCATCAAAAATGCAGGTGCACAAAAAATCCCGGAAACAGCAGATAATGTCTGTTTCCGGGATTTTCTTTATTTCAGCAGCATCAGATGCTCCGGTGGAAAATACAGATATTCCGGAAGATCTTTATCCGGATCTTCCGTAAAGCTGTTTTTGGGACGCATCCACCATAATCCGGCAGCATTCTCTTCCGCTTTGTTTCGGATCATATACTGATGTTCAAATGTAGTTTCTATGTATTGGTCTACCTGCACTGCCATACAGTTCTCACCCGGCTCTGATTCCGGGCGGATCCAGTGGCCGCGGATCCCTACATGGGTAATATCCATATCTACGTTTTCTTCGGTATGGAGCTTCATTTTCCAGTCCGCCGCATAGATCTCGTGAGGTCCCAGCCTCTCCGCTCTGGAAAAATTCTTACAGCCGGTAAGCTTTGCTGCCTCCAGAAGTCCCGGTCTCTCAAACAGCTGCTTTGTCTCCCCGGTCACAAGGATCCTGCCTTCATGTACAATGGAAAGCTCCCTGCAGAATTTATAGGCCTCATCTCTGCTGTGTGTCACAAGGATCATATCTCCCGGATAGTCCTTGAGGAAATCCTGCATCTCCCGCTGGAGCACATCCTTCAGGTAACCGTCCAGTGCGGAAAACGGCTCATCCAGAAGAATAGCTTCCGGCTCTCCGATCATCATTCTGGCCAGTGCCACTCTCTGCTGCTGTCCGCCGGAAAGCTGTGAGGGCAGGCGCTTCTCCAGCCCCTCCAGATGATATCGCCGGATCAGATCTGCCACTTTTTCTCTGGCGAAGGATTTTTCCCCACGATAACCGCAGCGGATGTTCTGTTCCACTGTCATGGTTGGGAACAGCGCATAATTCTGAAACAGATATCCGATCCGTCGCTTCTGCGGTTTCAAATTGATCCCTTTTTCAGAATCAAACACTGTTTTTCCATTGATAACGATCCTTCCCTTATCCGGTGTTTCGATTCCTGCAATACAGCGTAAGGTCATGCTTTTTCCGCTGCCGGAAGCACCAAGAAGCCCAATGGCTGCCGAACTGCCTTCAAAATCTACCTTCAGGGAAAAATCACAGAAGTTTTTTTCGATATTTACTTTGACTGCCATCAGATCCACCTTCTTGTTTTCATACCTTTTCCGGATACGATATTGATCAGCGCTACGATCACAAAGGAGATCAGCACGATCACAACGACCCAGAATCCTGCAGTTCCGTAATTTCCGGCTGCTGTCTCTGATGCAATGGCAACAGAAACTGTTCTGGTTTTTCCAAGGATATTTCCGGCAAGCATGGAGGTTGCGCCATATTCTCCGATCGCACGTGCAAATGCCAGCACTGTTCCGGATGCGATCCCCGGTCCTGCCGCCGGCATGACTACCCGCCAGAATATCCGGCTGTCGCTCATCCCCAGAGTCTGGCCTGCATGGATAAGATTTATATCCACCTGTTCAAAAGCAGCCCGAGCATTGCGGTACATCAGCGGAAATGCGATCACTGCCGCTGCGACCACACAGCCCTTCCAGGTCTGTACGATCTTAATATCAAAATTATCCAGAAGAAAGCTTCCGAAGGGCCTTTTCAGACTGAAGATCAGTAGCAGAAAAAATCCAGCCACTGTAGGAGGAAGTACCAGCGGAAGAGTAAGGATCCCGTCCAGTACTGCTCTGGCTCCCGGCTTCAGCTTCATGATCTTCCGGGCGCAAAATATTCCCAGAAAAAAAGGCGATCACTGTGGCTGCCAGACCTGTTTTTAAGGAAATCCACAGAGGACTCCAGTTTATTTCTCTCAAAAATTCTGTCATATTTCATTCCTGTGCCGGCATTTACTGTGTTTCAATATTTACTGCCTGCCGGTTTTCTACATCATACTCATTTGGATGTGCTGTCTGCGGAAGCTGTGCTGTCCTCAGCCTCCGTGTTGTCTGCAGAAGCTTCTGTGGCATCCTCGGAATCCTCATCCTCATATGCTGTAAATCCATAGTCCTCAAATACCTTGATCGCTGCGTCAGACTCTACATAATCAAGAAAAGCCTCTGCAGCCCTGGTATCGTCTTCCGATGCTTCCTTGTCCTCGATAAGTCCCACAGGATAAAGAACCGGCGTCTTAAGGCTGTCTGCCGGCGCCTCTGCGATGATATCTACTTTATCAGTAACAGATGCAGCATCTGTCGCATATACAACACCAACCTCATTACTTCCTTCACTGACTGCTGCAAGTACATCCGTTACATTCTTGCACTCGTTGATCTCCATTTTGTTTACATCGTCCATGATTCCAAGATTGTTAAAGATCTCACGGGCGTACTGTCCCACCGGAACATCCTCTCCTGCAAGCGCCATATTCTCAGCGTCTGTGATATTCTCGAATCCTGTTACCTTTGTCTCTCCGTCCTTTGGTCTGATCAGAACGACTTTGTTCTCAAGAAGATCCTTAACGGTGTCTTCCTTTGTCAGTTTTTCCTCTGTGAGGGCATCCATCTGTTTATCTGCTGCTGAAAAGAAAAGATCACAGCGTGCACCTTCCTCGATCTGTGTCTGCAGTGTACCTGAGCTGTCTGCACTGTAATAGATCGTTACATTCGGATAAAGCTCATTGAAATCCTTCTGGATCTCCTCCATGGAATTGCTGAGGCTGGCAGCAATAAATGCATAAACCTCTCCCTTCAGGTTCTCATCACCTTTCACTTCTGTGTCCGCCGCGAAAACAGTTCCGGTCATAAGGCCTGTTGTTAAAATTCCCGCGGTAAGGGCTGCTAAGATTTTTTTCTTCATCTTTTGTTTCTCTCCTTTTCCGTTTCGTTCAGTTTTGTTTAGTTTTGAATGGTTTTGTTTAATTTTACCGAAAGGAAAGTTTCTTGTCAAGCTATAAGGCATTGCTGTTTTTCTCTACAAGTGCTATCATAAATACATAGTTGACAAGCCAGGCGGATGTTCACGATCCGCTTCGTTTCTTATCATGAGTGGCTTACAGCACTCCTGATACAGACAAATCCCACACAAGGTTCATTGCTCTGCACAACGGAAGCAGAGAATTTGCCTGATCCGGTTCATTCAATATTCAAGAAAAGGAGAATTACTTATGAAACTCAGTGCACGTAATCAGTTAAAAGGAAAAATCATCAACATCAACCAGGGAGCTGTAAATTCCATCGTTTCCATTGATATCGGTGGTGGAAATATCATCACTGCTACCATCTCCTGTGCGGCGGTGGAAGAACTTGGACTGAAAGTAGGCTCTGATGCTTACGCAGTTATTAAGGCAACCAATGTTATGGTAGGTATCGATGAATAAAGTCTACACAACACAGGAAGTTGCAGATAAACTAAAGATCAAAAAATCCACAGTATATGACCTGATCAAACGCGGAGAGCTTTCCTCCTCCAAAGTCGGCAAACAGCTACGGGTCAGCGAGGAACAGCTGTCTCAGTATCTTAAGGGTTCGGAATGTTCTGCGTCTTCTGCTCAGTCTTATGATCACCAGCCGGAGAGTTCTCTTTTGAAAAGGGATTATCTTCTGCATTCCAGTGGACTGATCATCAGCGGACAGGCTTCTCCGGCTCTGGATCTTCTCCTAAATCAGCTTCCCACACACCCGGACAATCTGCCGGTTCTGCAGTCTCACATGAACACCTACAACGGACTGTATTCTCTCTATTTTGAAAAAGTCCACATTGCCTGTGCATCCGCCTCACCGGAAGATATCCATAGCCTTATACCCGGTATCCCACTGACTGTGATCTCTCTGTGTCAATATCCTGTCGGCTTCTATGTAAAAAAAGAAAATCCCAAGAATATCCGGGGATTTTCTGATCTTACACGGGCAGATATTATTTTTGTGAACCGCGAAAAAGGAAGCAGCCGTCGTATCCTTCTTGACCGTACACTTCTGTCTTCCGAAATTTCACCGGATTCCATATCCGGATATCGAAATGAGCTTGTTACCGATCACTCCACGGCTGCTGCAGTGGCTGGCGGACAGGCAGACATAGCTCTTGGCGAGGCCTGTGTAGCGAGAAGCTTTCCAGAGCTGGATTTTCTTCCTGTTTGCCAGGAATCACTCTTCCTGGTTATGCAGACCAAAAATCTGAGCACCCCCGGCTTTCAGGCCGTAGCGGAAACCATTGCATCCGAACCTTTCCGCCGGTTTTTAGCTCTTCAAACCGGATACGATACTACTGACACCGGAAATATCCGGCATATTTAGGGCTAAGAAAAACGCTTATGTAAAAAATTCTTCCGCAACCATTTCTTTGATAATACAAAATCAGCCAGCACGTCAATGATCACTCCTTATTTTTGCCTAATTAAGGAAGTTTCTTGATCCTATGACTGCTGGCTGATCTTTATTTATTCAGATATTGATATACTCTTGAAGAAATCGAACGAATTCCGTACAGTAAATGATCTTCGGAAGCGCCTTCTGAAAATATACATAATACATAATTTGTTTTCTTTCCATAGACGATTGCCATATCATGCTGAACTGAGCTTGTCTCACCAGTTTTGTTCGCGCATACTATACCTGTCGGAAGACCTGATGGAATTTTGTATCGTTTCGTCTGATGCAGTAAAAGATTTAGCATTTCTCTGGAATACTGTTGAGAAACACACTGACCTCGATAGATTTTTTCTAAGAGTATCCCACAATCTTTTGCAGATGCCGTGTTACGCCAGCCATCACTGCTCCAGGCAGAAGAAGACGGATGCAGGGAACTGTGACAACCGGTATTTTTGTAACCGTTCTTTCGAAGATATTGGTTCACTACAGCCGTTCCTCCTACAAAGCTTCCGCCTCCCTGACGCCTTACCAGTTCATTATAACATTCATTATCACTGACGGTGATCATATCCCACAGCAAGCTGTACACACCGGAGCTGTATTGCATTTTTCCCTGACGGATCTGATCATAGACCGACGCCATCACAAATGCCTTGATCGTACTTGCCGGATACATTTCCCGATCATTTATGTTTACAACATTTCCTGTTTTCAGATCTTTTATATAAACAGACCATTCTCCACCGTAGGCAGAAACAAAGCTCTCCAATTCCGATTTAAATGCACTTAGAGCATACTCTGATCTTGTACTTTTTCTTCCCTGCCAGTCCACATACTGACCATCCGGTGTTTTCATATTTTTCGCAATGGTTCCGTTCGATTTCAGGTAATAACCATCTTTCCACCGGTTCACCAGCATTTTTCCATTTTGGTCTACATAATATTGCTGGCCCTCACAGGTTACCCACCCTGCCTTCTGTACCATTCTTCCGTTATCATTGCCAAAATAATAAATTCCGTTAAACTTTTTTCCCTGAACTGTTTTGTTCACTTTATGAAAAGACGGACGCATGCAGATTCTTCCGGTTCCATAGAAATAATAATAACCACCTTTAAAATTACGCCCACCGAATCTTCTCTGTCTTATATAGCGTACTGTTCCACGATCAGCCAGTTTTCCGTACGCTTCCACATAATAAATGCCTGCGATAATTTTTTTGCCCCGTACCTTCTGTTCAGCTATGTTTACAAAGCCACGCTCTCCCTTTGAAATTCTTCCATTGGAGTCTGTGATGTGGTATTTATCAAAGCGGACACCAGAAACTGTCTTTTTATCGAAATAATAAACGGATTGCTTTCTCAAAAGTTTTCCGTTTTTATCAAACATATAAAATCCTGTTTTTAAAAACTCTGTCTTTGGGATTGACAAATAACGTAATCCGGTAAGTTTTCGCTTATTAGAATCTTTCAAATACCAGTTCCCGCCAGATTTCTGAAGATAATTTCCACTGTTATCCCAAAATCGTACCGTTCTTTCAGCAGCCTCGACCTTTATCTCTGTACTTCTGGCACCAATAATACATCCAAAAACCACTACTAATATCAACCAATATATACAAACTGTTTTTTTTGCTTTCATACTTTAACAAGACCTGCCACAGACGATGGCAGGTCTTTCTCCTTTATCTTTATTATCCTATTTTCACACAGATGTTCTGGATCAGGCGGTTGTATCCGCTTACCTTTTTCAGCCATTCCAGCGCTATGGACACTGCCAGTGAAGCCAGCAGAAGCGTCAGTGTATTGGTCAGAAAATATCCACTCACATACACAAAAGAATATTTTCTTATAAATGTATGTATCAGAAATATATTCATGGAATGTTTTCCGAGGAACAATAAAATCTGTCGCACTCCCGGAATGACATTAATAAATTCGCAGCAAAATGCCATAAATACAATTGGATACACACCCCAGTGGATCTCACTGTATACCGTCAGCGGCAAAGTTCTGTACGCTTTATACAAAATAAACACCGCAAGAAGCTCCAGAAGAAATTTGAAAACATGCTTCATTCCAGCATTCCATATCTTAAACCATCGGTTAAACAGATCATACTTGGCTACACACATTCCCATGAGAAATACCGGTAAAAATGCATAAATACCCGTAATTCCCATAACCTCCAGGGAAATTATCCGTGGAAATGCCGCAACAGCCACAAGAATAAATACCAGATATTCTTCCTTTATCATAAACAGTGGCACACAGATGATAAAAATGATCGCCGCACTCATATACCACCAGGTTCCGTTCAGAGTCGAAGTTCCGAAAAGTTTCGCCAGACCAAAAAAATCCAGCACCATTGCGCTAACACCTTTGGCAATATTTCCGTTTCCGAAATATCTGGCCACGGCATAGCCGTTATAAAGCTGTGAGCTCACAACAGAAAGCCCCCATATAATCCAGAACCCTCCCATTGTTTTTATCAGTCTTTTGGCTGTCCACTTGCCAGGTGTAGAATTATTTTTTCTGTAACTGAGATACAGTCCGTATCCGGAAATAAATGCATAGATCGGTACACAGATCTTAAATGTTCTGCACAGATACATGATCCGATCTGCTGAAAACGGAGTGAAAACAACATTCAGCCCCTCAAATCTGTCTTGACTCAGATACATATGATGGAACAGCATTATAACAATGGCAATGCCCTTCATCGCCTGAGAATTATATTTATCAAACTTTATTGCCTGCTTTCCTTCCAAAATCCAACCTCCATATTACCGATTCTCGATGATCCTCTCATAAACTCGTTTGGAACAGTTACGGTCATTAAATGCAAAGGTCTCATCCATTCGTTTCCGATATTCCTCTTTCATCTGACAGCTGTCTGCCATATATTCGATGATCCGGTCCACAGTTCCGTCCAGTGTATGCTCCACCTCTCCGAAGCCATCTCTCTCATAGTCAAAGTATCCCTCTGTGTAGGAATGCGCGCCACTGAAAAAGCTGTCTCTGTCAAACTGGGAGTATACGATGGGTTTTCTCAAATATGCAAAATCAAAGGCAACCGAAGAATAGTCCGTGATCATCAGATCTGTCTGGGCAAAAATGTCCTTGTAGGAATAAGACGAATCCATAAATTTTACCCGTGGATCATGACGGAACATATGCAGACCGTCAATGGTATTTGGGTGAGGCATGAAGCAGATGGTATATCCGTACTTCTCTGCCGCTCCCAGAAGTCTTTCGTTGTTGAGAAGATCATCATAAAAATGGAAATATTCGCTTTCCTGAAATTCTTTTCCAAGCTGCCATACCCCTCTGGCATCGGTTCCTGAGGAAAGGCTTTTGCGCCAGGTAGGCATCACCGTCACATACTTACGCTCATCATGGACCAGACGGTCATAACGCGGCATTCCCGTAAGCCAGATATTTTTTTCCGGATAAAAATAGTCATAGGTAAAGGCAGAATCATATTCCGGCTTTGTGCTGACGATAAATCCGAAAAGATTACGGTTGTATTTGTTCAGCCACTTGGACTGGTTGTCTTTGGTCACACCATGCTGTAAAAATACCAGCTTTTTGTCATAGATGATATCGCGGTACAGATACTCCAGCTTTCCAAAAGGATTGATCACCGGTTTGTTAGCCTGGGAGGACAGTGAAAATTCATTCAGCAGGAACAGAAGCTTATGCTTCCAGGAGAAAGGCTCCACAACCTTTCCAAGCTTCTTCATTTCCACATAATCCTGTGTATCCTTGTTGACTACAAAGTACGGCTCCACCGTAGGGTCCGGATTGGCGCAGAGATAGCGGAACATCACTTCGCCGTTGTCATCTCCGCGTGTTGTACGATCGGAGATCAGCCAGATCTGCTTTTTCTGCTTTGCCTTCTGCATCTCGTAGAGCTTACGTACGAGAACTGCCTTTTTTCCGGCCTTTCCCTGAGAAAATATTGCTTTGGTGCGTTTTTTCTTCAGCTGTTTCTCCCTACTCTGACTGTATGGCTCTACCGTTACTTCATACTGATGGCCCAGAACCTTTGCATCTTCCTGATCCTCTCCACGGATCATCCGGACTTTTTCGTTAAGATACAGAAGCTTATCCTCTATATGCAGGAAAAGCGGCAGCTTCTTTGTAAATGGCACATATTTTCCGTAGGAAATATTGTACATTTTATTTATATGTCCATCTGTGCCTGTGCCCCAGCTGATAAACTCCCGGATCTCGGAAAGCGGAATGTCCACGATATACAGCTTCTCAACGGCACTTTCTTCTCTGCACCAGCCGGTTCTTTCCAGTGTATATTTCCATCTGGCTTCATAGGTGTTGCCACCAGTCATCATATATGCACGGTTTGTCCTGCTCACAGGCTCCACAATGGAAAATTCACAGTGCAGCTGGTCATTTTTCCGGCTGGAATATCTTGACACGGAGGTCACCTTCTTGTCCCAACCGTATTGATCGACGTAATCACCCAAATCGGTGAGCAGCCCCATGGTGGAGAGCACGCCGGCCGAACCGTTGCCGCGATTGGATTCCATAAGATCCGGCGCCTCATCG
>ENA-OQBD01000193-OQBD01000193.1-human-gut-metagenome-genome-assembly--contig:-NODE-193-length-35023-cov-6.285162_pt1 | contig 35023 bp, 35 predicted proteins | sample MGYA00242742_ERZ504543 | MGnify/ENA primary metagenome ERZ504543 (study PRJEB26092, sample SAMD00036239) | human gut metagenome | host: Homo sapiens | study: EMG produced TPA metagenomics assembly of...
TTATTTGAAAGTTTAATTCAACTCAGGTTATCTACTCATCCATACTTTCGGTCCTTCTTTTTCTTGTAGGTCCGCATATAGATATAGCCTGATAATCTATTTCAGGGATAGTGAGGTGTGCCCATGCAGGCATCTCCATGGTCAACCAGTAGCGGTATGCTTTTCAGGCGAAACTCCAGCACCACTCCGGCTCGTTCTTCTTTGCAGAAATCAAGCGGATAACATCCTCATTCAATCCCCTTTCTATAATATCTGTGTGAACTTCTGTGGTGAAGCCATATTTGTACTTCTCCTGCGTCAGTTCTTTCACATATTTATTGGGTTCTTCTTGCATATCTATCTTATATTTCTATTAATTGTTCTGTTACATTCTTAAATACCGGAAAAAAGATACCGGACAAGTCCCTCATAGAATAATATAACACTGATTCCTTCTTTTTTGTTGCACTGATCATCTCATTGTTCGGATCTATATATTCTATCACATGAATAGCTAACCCTATCAGTATCATATACTTCAATGCTCCCAATCCGCTGCCTAACCAACGGTTCAGCCATCCCAGGTGCACAGCATCCAATGCTTTTGTCAACAAAGAGGCGACGAACGCAAAACCTAAAGGTACAGCTATCCAGATCAATATAAAAGCCAAGACCTGTGCTACAGTCGTCGAAGTACCTAGAACCGGCGCCAACCTTTCGGCAACAATGCCAAACAAGGCACGAGCCATCAGCAATCCGGCTATCAACCCTACAATAGACGCCATCTGCTTCACAAATCCTTTTATTAATCCCATAATGACACCCACACCAATCATAGCCAATATAATAATATCTATTGTCGCCATCTTTATCGTTATTACAAAAAGCAGTAATGCCATTCTGAACAAAGCGAAGAATCTGCCAGCCCACGCGCTGGGCGAGGTGCCAGATCCTTCGCTATGCTCAGGATGACATTACCATCTATATTCTCAGACTTCAGTGTATTACAAAGTCTGTTTAACCTCTACTTCTTCGTAAGCTTCAATAATATCACCGACCTTGATATCGTTACAGTTTGTCAGACTGATACCACATTCAAAGTTAGTACCTACTTCTTTCACATCATCCTTGAAACGCTTCAAAGCATTGATAGCACCGGTAAAGACTACAATACCATCACGAATCAAGCGTGCCTTATCAGAACGTTTCACCTTACCTGTCTTCACCATAGCACCGGCAACCAAACCGACCTTGGTAATATTGAAGACTTCACGCACTTCGATGGTTGCAGTAATCTGTTCCTTCAAAGTAGGTGCCAGCATACCTTCCATAGCAGCCTTCACTTCTTCAATCGCATCATAGATAACAGAATATTTGCGGATATCCACCCCCTCCTGCTCAGCCAGTTTGCCGGCAGAACTTGAAGGACGAACCTGGAAACCTACAATAATCGCATCTGATGCAGCAGCCAAAGTCACATCCGACTCGGAAATCTGACCGACACCTTTGTGGATCACATTAACCTGTACCTGTTCTGTAGACAGTTTTATCAATGAGTCGCTCAACGCTTCGACAGAACCGTCCACGTCACCTTTAACAATCACATTCAGCTCATGGAAATCACCCAAAGCCAAACGACGGCCCACTTCATCCAATGTCAGCAGTTTCTGAGTACGCAAGCCCTGCTCACGCTGCAACTGTTCACGCTTGTTGGCAATGTCACGAGCCTCTTGTTCCGTATCAATCACATGGAAAGTATCACCTGCCGCAGGAGCACCGTTCAGTCCCAGAATCAATACCGGTTCGGAAGGACCGGCCTCCTTGATGCGCTGGTTACGTTCATTAAACATGGCTTTCACCTTACCATAACTAGTACCAGCCAAGACTATATCGCCCATTTTCAGCGTACCGTTTGCCACCAACATAGTAGCCACATAACCGCGTCCCTTGTCCAAGGACGATTCAATGATAGAACCGGTTGCCTTGCGGTCGGGATTAGCCTTCAAATCCAACATTTCAGCTTCCAGCAATACTTTTTCCAACAAATCGTGTACACCTGTACCTTTCTTTGCCGAAATATCTTGCGACTGATACTTACCACCCCACTCTTCCACCAGGAAGTTCATGGCAGCCAGTTCTTCCTTAATCTTATCCGGATTGGCGTGCGGCTTATCCACCTTATTAATAGCAAATACGATAGGCACACCGGCAGCCATAGCATGATTAATCGCCTCTTTGGTCTGCGGCATCACATTATCATCGGCAGCTACAATAATAATAGCAATATCCGTCACTTTCGCACCACGGGCACGCATGGCGGTAAATGCCTCGTGACCCGGAGTATCCAAGAATGTAATATGACGTCCGTCTTCCAATTTCACATTGTAAGCACCGATATGCTGGGTGATACCACCTGCCTCACCGGCAATTACATTTGCTTTACGAATATAGTCCAGTAATGAAGTCTTACCATGATCAACATGTCCCATTACTGTCACAATCGGAGCACGCGGCTGCAAATCTTCTTCGTTATCTTCCTCTTCTGTAATAGCCTGTGCTACCTCAGCACTTACATATTCTGTCTTGTATCCGAATTCTTCCGCTACCAGGTTGATTGTCTCGGCATCCAGACGCTGATTGATAGAGACCATGATACCGATACTCATACAAGTAGCGATAACCTGAGTAACAGGAATATCCATCATACTTGCCAGTTCGTTCGCAGTAACGAACTCGGTCAGTTTCAATATTTTGCTATCTTCCTGTTCCATCTCCTCCTGTTCCATCAGGCGGTTCTGAACATTTTCACGTTTCTCCTTACGATACTTGGCAGCCTTGTTCTTAGTCTTGTTAGTCAGACGTGCCAATGTTTCCTTAACCTGCTTTGCCACATCTTCATCACTAACTTCCGCTTTTACAACAGGTTTCTTGAAACGGTCTTTATTAAATTTGCCTCCACCCTGATTGTTATTGCCATTAGGTTTGGAGTTATTGTTCCTATTCGGTCTGTTAGCGTTATCGTTACGTTGGTTATTATTAGATGCTCCTCCAGCATTTGTTGTACCGGCAGCATTTATATCCACACGTTCCTTATTTATTCTATTGCGTTTTTTCTTCTTTGCAGCATCATCGTTAACCGAGTTTTTAGAAATCTTATCGTCTCCCTTACGGATTTCTTTGATAATAGCATCCTTCATCAGTTTACGCTGTTCCTGACGCTGCTTATCTTTCTCTTCTCTCTCTTTCCGTTTTTCTTCCTTCGATTTCTTTTTCGGACGGGTAGACTGATTCAATGCAGCCAGATCAATCTGACCTACTACATTAATTTTCGATTTAAATTCAGTAGGACGAATTTTAAATACATCGTCTTCTTCTTTTTCCTGAACGGGTGCTGCTTCGGGTGTTTCTTTTTCCATCTCTTTCACCTGGGGTGTCTTTTCTTCCGTCTTTTCAATTTTAGGCTCTTTCTTCTCTTCCAGAACTGGAGCAGGAGCAGGTTGAGGAGCAGGTTCCGGTTTCTTTTCCTCTACCACCACAGGCTTCGGCGTTTCCTTCTCGGGTTGGGGAGTTTCCTTCCTCTCAACCACCTTTTCCACCACGGGTTCTGCTTTCGGAGTTTGTTCAATAACTTTCGCAACTGGTTCTACAACCTTTGGCGCAGTTTTCTTGTTCAAATTGTCCAGATCTATTTTACCCACTTGCTTCAGTTTGGGGCGTGCCTCTTCAGGAATAACAGTTTTCACCACCTCTTCTTTCTCTTTCTTAGATTCAAAACCTTCGATAGAGATAGAAGCTTTGTTGCGGTCCTTGTTCTGTCTTTCCTGACTAAATTTTTCAGACTCTATTTTTAAATTTTTATCTGTGCTGAACTCTTTCACAAGTACAGCATATTGTTCTTCGGTAATTTTCGCATTAGGACTAGCCTCAATGGTATAGCCCTTCTTCTGCAAGAATTCAACTACCGTCGTTATTCCTACATTTAAATCTCTTGTTACTTTGTTCAGTCTAATCGTCATACTCGTTTTTTAATTATTAACTACGAGCCGGGACTGAAGAGTTACTCTTCAAATTCAGCTCTTAAAACTCTCAACACGTCATCAACCGTGTTTTCTTCTAGGTCCGCTTTTTCTATCAACATCTCGCGCGGAGCATTCAATACAGCCTTGGCTGTATCCAATCCAATATTCTTGATGGCTGTGATAACCCACTCATCAATTTCATCCTTGAATTCATCAAGGTAGATATCCTCATCCATCGCGCTCTCATCCAATTCGCGGTACACATCAATCGTATATTCGGTAAGCATACTGGCGAGTTTGATATTCATTCCCCCCTTACCGATTGCCAAAGACACTTCTTCCGGTTTCAGATATACTTCTGCTTTTTTCTCCTCTTCGTGCAACACAATAGAAGAAATCTTAGCCGGACTCAACGCACGCTGAATGAACAACTGAATGTTAGAAGTATAGTTGATCACGTCGATATTTTCATTACGCAACTCGCGCACAATACCGTGGATACGTGATCCTTTTACACCTACGCAGGCACCTACCGGGTCTATACGGTCGTCATACGACTCAACTGCTATCTTAGCACGTTCTCCGGGAATGCGCGCAATCTTCTTGATAGTGATCAACCCGTCATTGATTTCGGGTACTTCCATTTCAAACAGGCGTTGCAAGAACACAGGTGAAGTACGGCTCAGAATAATCTTCGGATTATTATTTTTATTATCTACACGGGCCACTACGGCACGGGCAGTTTCGCCTTTACGGTAGAAATCACTCGGAATCTGTTCAGTCTTGGGCAAAAGCAGTTCGTTGCCTTCATCATCCAGCAACAACATTTCTTTCTTCCATATCTGATAGACTTCCGCACTGATTACAGTACCCACCCTATCAATATATTTATTATACAAGCTATCTTTCTCCAGTTCTAAAATCTTCGATGCCAGTGTCTGACGCAAGTTCAGAATGGCACGGCGGCCAAACTTGGCAAAGATTACTTCATCGGTCACTTCCTCACCCACCTCATAAGACGCATCAATTTTCTGTGCCTCGGTCAATGAGATCTGCATATTGGGATTCGTCAAATCCTCATCTGCTACAACTTCACGGTTACGCCATATTTCAAAATCTCCCTTGTCAGGGTTCACAATAACGTCGTAATTTTCATCAGTGCCAAACATTTTCGCGATCACACTACGGAAAGACTCTTCGAGTACACTCACCATAGTTGTTCTATCAATATTCTTTAATTCCTTAAATTCCGAAAATGTATCAATCAAGCTGATTGTTTCTTCTTTTTTGGCCATAATTATTTAAAACTAATTAAGTATTTAGTGTATTTTATCTCATCATATGCAAAAGTAATATTCTCCTCTACCAGTTTGGGGCGTTTGGCTCCTTCCGGTTTCACTTTCTTTTCAATGGTTACGGTAAAGTTCTCTTCATTTGCATCCTTCAATACACCTTCCAGCTTCTTTCCCTCTTTAGTCAGGATTTCCACCTCCTTACCAATGTGTATCAAGTACTGTTGCAATACCTTGAAAGGTTGTCCTATACCGGCCGAACCCACTTCCAGTTCATAATCCTCTTCTTCACGGTCCAGTTTAGACTCAATATAGCGGCTAAGTTCTACACAATCGTCAATCCATACTCCCTCGGCATGGTCAATTTCTACCACAATTTTGTCATCCGGGCTCACCGTGACATCTACCAAAAAGTAATCTTTACCTTCCAGCCACTCGTCAACAATCCGGGTTACTACATTTTTATCTATCATTTATTCACTATTAAGAACAAAAAAAGGGCTTAATCAAGCCCCACCATTCATCCGTTTCGGTGCAAAGATACAAATTATCTACCAGTGCTACAAAATATTCTATTAAAAAATTGTAGTTTTGCAGAAACTTATAACACTATGGATAAAAACAGTTTAAATACGAACAAGCAGTTCATGATAGGTAACGGTATGCTGGCTTTTGGAGTCTTTGCCGTTATTATCATTTTTTTGTATATGTCCTTCCGTTTCCAACGCAAGGCTGACAAAGTACAGACTTATGAAGGAGTCTACAACATAGAACTGACTAACAGTTTTGCCGGAGACAGTATAGCGGTATATCTAAATGACAGTCTGCTACTGGACCAAACCATGCCCGACGCCAACCTGAAAGTGGAGATAAAACGCTTTGCCGAAGATAATGTACTGATGGTCGTAGATAACAAAACAGACAAGACCACACCTTTCAACCTGAATCCGGAAGGTAGCCGGGTAGAGGTTAAAAAGAGTGGAGATGTAATTTATATCTTGGAAAGAGAAGCCGATTCCCTTTTGGAATAAAGGGAAACAGCGACAAAGCCGATCAATACGATAAAGACACCCACCAAAGCCGGATACCGATAACCCAATCCGGCATCTATGGGTAGCCCACCGGCATAAGCACCAATGGCATTGCCCAAATTAAAAGCGACTTGCACACAGGCCGCTCCCATCATTTCTCCTCCGCGTGAATTCCGGAGTAACAATAATTGTTGTGGAGCCGAAACAGCAAATAATCCTGCCGTACATATACACATCAATATTACTGCCAACCAAGAAACAGAAGCCGCAAAGAAAATGGCAAGCAAACCGGAAGCCATAATAACCTGTGTATATTTTACCACACGGGCAGCCCCATACTGATCAGAAAACTTTCCACCCATCAAGTTTCCTACAGTCATGCTAAGACCTGCCAACACCATAATAAAAGTCATGCTGTTTTCACTGAAACCTGCCACGTGCGTCATCAAAGGAGTAACATAACTATACCAACAAAAGATGCCTCCGTTTCCGAACATGGTCGTAAATATCAACAACCATGGAGCCAGATTCTTCAAAAAACGGAACTGTCCTTTCAAACCTGTATCTGGCAAAGCAGGCAGTGAAGGAACCCATTTCCAAATATAGAACAAAGTAATCAGTCCCCATACTCCATTAAAGAGAAAAGGAATACGCCAAGACATTATATTACTCATGAACGTACCCAAAGGTACACCAAAAAGATTGGCAATCGTCATACCCGACACCATCAATGCCACTGCCTGCGAACTTTTTCCTTTATCAGCCACTCTTTCCGCCACAATGGAACCAACCCCAAAGAAGGCGCCATGAGGCAATCCGGAAATAAAACGCATCATCAACATCATCCAATAATTCACTGAAGCGGCAGCACACAAATTACCACAAATATAAATAACCATCAAACCTAACAGAATATGTTTCAGCGGACGGGTACGAGCCACCAAAACCATCCCCGGTGCTCCTACGCACACACCTAGTGCATAAGCCGAAATAAAATGTCCTGCTTGCGGAATACTTATATGCAAGTCCTTCGCTACATCGGGCAAAATGCCCATCATTACAAACTCGGCAATGCCCAATCCCAATGTGCCGAACGCCAAAGCCGTCAAACTCTTCTTCATACCTGAATAAAAACAATCCATTAATTAAAAAACGTACAAAAATAATTGTTATGTTTTCAGATATAAGTGTTTTTAGCACACTTTTATAAGAAAAGGAATGATTACTTGCTTTATGTCAATTTATTGTTGCCACATGCAAAAGAGGTCAAACATTTTAGCTTCACGTTCAGAAGTTAAAAAGAACAAACAAACCTCTCTACAAAGCCATGCTTACTAATCAACATTCACACTAAACAAACCTTTGCTTCCTGCTCCATTATCAACATCCCGTAAACTCTGATTGATTTTACATTCAGCACTTTTCAGTTTAGTACTTTTATACGAAAACAAGCCTTTGCTTCCTGCTCCGCTAGCGACAGCATTTGAACTTTTCGTTATTATACACCTATCACTCAATTCATAACCGTAATCCGGCTGAGTGCTTTCACCCACCCGAACATCTACCAATTCTTGTGTCTTCATAATTATAAACATTTAGTATATTAAGATAATTCTTTGTCTAAATAACACAAAATAAATTCGTTTCTCGCTTGCAATATTTCTGCAAAACTGTTTTTTACTATATTCACGTTCGGTAAAGCGATCTTATCAAGATACTTATAATGAATATCATCTGCACAGGATATAATGTAACCATCATGAGTAACGACCAATTCATTAAGGAATGGAATGCTGAGTAAAGGATAACTAAACTCCAACACCTTATTCCCCCTCTGATATTTCATTTTATTGCCTCTGTATATATATTCCTCTATTTTTTCCGGTTAATATATTTTCTTTCAGAAACAGTTCATACGCCATTGCTTTCGTCATACAAATCCTTATATCAATAGCATCCGGACTGTTATCATTATTCATAAAATCAAGACAGAGCGAAACAAAACCAAGCAAGGATTCACACGACAAACTTTTCAATGGTTTCATTTCAAATGGTGAATAATACATGATAGGAGCAAAATTAAATTTATCAACTCCTAATTTCCAATATGCAAGCAACATGGATAATAAATCAGCTCCATTATCATCAAAAATAGTAGAAGTAATGTTTATTTTATCTCGATGCTCCACATTTTCAATCAACTCATAAACCGTATTGTATCCATTCTCACCCCTTATCAAATCATTGTATTTTCCAGAGCCCTCAAGACTAATTTCAAGGTATGAGATGTTGGTTGCAAGAACTTCGTCATACCCCTGAATATCCATACTCATTCCATTTGAAACAACTCCATAAAATATTCTCCTATCTTCCTTATATTCCGCTAAAAGATTCAGGATATCAAAGATTCTATTATCCAAAAAAGATTCTTTACCGAAAAATGAAAATGTTTCATACCCATTCCAATAGCTTCATCAAGAAAACTTCTCCATCTTGCCAAAGAAACCGACTCTGATATGGGCCGGGCATCTCCAAAATAACAATGCCTACATTTCAGATTACATTTATTACTGACGAATGAATCTATAATCATAGGTTCATTCTGCCGCAGCTTGGCATCTATATGTTCCATAAAAGATGCCTTATCTATATATTTTTTCAGATTTCCAATCATCTGGCAACTTCGTAATACAATATATAAGTAGAATTCATTAACGGATTATCTTCTTCATAAGATATCGTATCTGTGATTTCGGACATATCAACGTCCAAAATCAACTGGGCCTTATCCATACCGACTTTATATTTATATATACTTGCCGATTTAAAACCTATATCTTCTTTACATTCCAAAGACATTTTCAGATGTTTCACCGTACCTGCCAAAAAATTTAGGCAATGTAGTATAGTCGCAATCTGTAATATTCAACATATTAGGCCAGCACCATTCAATCATCAAATCAACAATACTACCGGGACTTTTTACTTTGCCATAAGAAACAACAACCTGCTTCAACAAAGAATCCTGTCCGTTATCAGCAATTCTTGCACATAATTTTTTCTGCTTCCCACCAACACGCTCGAACGCTTGTATGTTTATATCTTCAAAGTTAACAATGGTATCACCTGCCACCAGCAGTTGGAATGTACTGATTTTATGCGAAACAACACCTCTTATATTTAATCGGACAAAGGAATCTCTCTTGTTTCCCATACCTCTTTTTTCTATTGTATTCTTTATCTCTATTGAATCAATATCAATGTTATTCTGTATATATTCCCCCAATTCATTGTATAAATACTCTGTGGTCAAGAAAAAGCGTCCTTTGAATGGCACAATTTTCATCATTTCCTGCAATGAACGAATCATTGCATCTTGCTCGTTCAATTTAACATTCAATACTTCCACCCTTTGACTCATCGATTTGTACCGTTCCCTCAACATAGCAAAAATAATAGTCAGGCATACAAATACATATACTACCCACGCAGGAAACGAAAGCAAAATTGATTTAATATCAAGATCAGGCTGCGTAAATAGTTGCAAAGCCTGTATAACCCCACCCAGTGTTGCAAAGCCGCCAAATGTCTTTATACCTAAGTTGTACAAGTATAATCTATTTTCCATATTGTGGTTTGTCTGTTTCTAGTTGCTTTAACTCATTATTCAAAATGTCTATTTCTCTCTGTATATCGTTCCATTCCAAACGCCCAGTTGTCATCTTCTGCTTTAACTTCAAATCCCTGATTTTTTTCTTTATCTCTTCTATTTTATTCATGGTATATACAATTTATTGATTACAAATTCAATGAACAGACTCTAAGCGGGAAAGAAACAAACTATTCTTCAGAGTCATTTCCTTTAAAAAAAGCGGGGAAAGAAACGCCCGTTGCCGGATACGTATGCTTTCCCCGCTTGAAAGAATTTATAATTTCTACTTTGGGTAGAAGTTGCTTCTCACGAAGGAGAAGCGGACTTTTACTTTATAGTATGATTATTTTTTAATCATCTAAATTCAGATTAGAGGTTAGATTTTACAGTTACAGGAATTGTACCAACCGCAACACCCCAAGTGTATGTAACCGTAACTTTCACATTGATAGTCTTGTTGGCTGTCAAAGCTACACCATCATTCTGCCATGTAAATTCACCCGTTGTAGCATTTACACTAGCTCCCTTAGCAGCATCCTCTTCCGATACTTCGAACTTAGCTGCCTGAGCATTATAGTAACCGGCAATAGTAGCATCCATCGTACCGTTTTCAATTACTTTTTCACCAGCAATGCTTACCAAGTTGATTGCAGAATTCAACTGCAATTTATCGGCAGGATTCTTCTTGTCTGTAGTTTCAAACTTGGCATCTTTCTTCAAAGTGATATTCTTCAACGGGTCAGCAAACTTAACCTGGATCTTAGTACCATTGTCAATCTTCTGGCCATTAATCAGAACAAATACCATTACATCAACCGGATCGATCTTAGAAATGTTGATACGGTTACCTTCTTTATCATTGCAAGATCCTGTATAGGTCAGGATATTGTTAGTCAAATCAAAATCTGTACGAGTTTCACCAGCTACTGTTTCAAATACCAAATCAAGGTCTTTATTCTTATATCCGCGACGTAAGTCACCAGACATGACATAATTAGAACCTACAAGTTTACCGGCATTAATCATATAACCGTCTTTCCAGTAATCATTGTCTTTAACCAAAGTTACTTCAGGATATACTACCTTAACCTCATAAACAACTTCTGCACCTGTATTACCAATTTTAAATACTACTTTGTACTTGCCAAGCTGCTCCTTAGTCAAGATATTCTTAACATCTACATACAAGAAGTTTTCATTGTTTTCATATGCTGAGCCAGCAGAAATAACACCCTTGCTTGTTGGTACATATTCACTTCTATCTGCATCCCAAATATAATATTTAGAAGAATATCCTGCATTCCAGAAAGTTTGAGAAGACATGCCCAATGTATTATATACATCATTCATATCAAACTTGAATCTATAATCTTTTGATTCAAGAGTTAATTCATGAGTTTCAGATTTAGTATAAGTCTTAGTAGTAGCAATCTTCTCAACTGACGATACAGTCAATTCTTTTTCAGCCAATTTATATCCGTCTTTCTTATCATATACAGATACAATGAAAGTACAATTATGACCTACAGAAGAAATTTGTCCATTCGTTTTGATAACACCATTTTCTACAGTGAAATAATTGCCTTTGTCTTCACCAGCTTTCTTAGCTACTTCGTAGTAAGGAGCAAAACCGTATTTTCTCAAATCTTTGTATGAATTATAAGAAGTGTAGTCGCCAACACTTAAAGTATCAGCAACATTCAGTTCACCTGTATATAAAAGGTTCATCGGAATAATGGTACTCCAATTCATATAGGATTCATCTCCATTATCATCCTTACGAGCTTCGAATACTGTCAAGTTTCTACGATCGATTGTTTGAGATGTAAGCAAATGATAAGTAGAGAGTGCAGTTTGCGCATCATTCTGAACCTGCAAAGCCACGGCATATTTCTTATTCTTCAAAGAGAATGCTTCACCAGCCTTAGCTTTTACAGTCAAAACACCATCAGCAAACGATTTGTCAGCAACATCTAAGATAGAACCTGCAGCTCTTGACTGTACTTCATTTACCAAGAAACCAATATTTGCTTTTGCCAAATCAATGCTTGCAGGAGAAACACGATAGTTGAAAACAATATCGTTAGTCAATGAAACATTATTATCCCACAAATGGTTCTTATCGTTAAGCTCGTCACCAACAGGAATATTGATAGCAACTACTTTAGTCTGCATATCACTATATGTCGGCATAAACACCACGTTCAAAGCAGCTGCAGCGGCAGTAGCAGGAAGAACGATTGACTCATATTCCCCGGTAGTCTGGTTATACACATGCAATTCATAGTTATCACCATTCTTCACCACGTAGGTACTGGTTCCGGCAGCAGAGATACCTGTATCTTCCACTTCTTTTGTCTCGGTGTTATAAGCAAACCAGTTACCGTTTTCACCGATATAAGGAGATACACCAGCAACACCAGCTTCGCCAGCTTGACCAACAGCCTGATACTCGGTCTTTACATCATTCTTATACCAGAAACCGTCAGTACCAATCTCCCATTTCACAGCATCAGCACCAGCAGCACCATCTTTACCATTCGTAATGGTATAAGAAGTGTTATCCGAAAAAGTTACGGTAAAACCACCAGTAGTTGGAGCCAAACTTGTAATCCATTTGCCTTCATTTACTTTTGCCTGTAAAGCACTCAGATCTCCTTTAAGAGTCGACAACTCTTTGTTGATGTTGTCAATGTCATCATCATAGTCTTTACAAGACACAAATGTTCCTGTTGACGAAACCATCAAGGCTCCGAACAGGATTGCACTTAAAAACTTTTTGTTCATAATAGAAAAACTTTAAATTTATAAATTTAAAAAACTAAAATTGATTATACATATTAATCTCATTATTAATATCTTAGTTCGTTTATTACCTGTAGTTCCCGTTTCCTCCTTTCCCGTGACTGATAAGACAAAGGTGACACACCCGCAACCTTACTGAAAGCTGAATAGAAAGCGCTTTTAGAAGCGAAACCGCAACTACGAGGCAAGTCATTCAATGCACAACGACCGAAACTAAGAAGCTCCTTGGCATATTCCACACGATAGCCGTTCACAAGCTCCTTCAAGTTACAGCCAAAGTATTTGTTTACTACATTACTCAGGTAGGTCTGGTTTGTTTCAAGCAAATCGCTCAGTTTTTTCAGCGAAAGCGAAGTGTCAAGGAATATCTGACGTATCTCAAGCTGGTACAATATAGCTTTATATATACGACAGTCCACTTTACGAATATTCGCTTCCTTGCCGACAAACTCCTCCTCCCAATGCCGCTGGGCGGCCTTGAAAAGCAAGTTCTTCTGCCGCTCGGAAACGGCACTACTTCGTTTACGTCTTAGAAATAGATATTCCATCTGCTCTATGTTAATTTCATTCATTCTCATCGCTTCAAAGACATACTTTATCATATAATAAAGGAACTTAAAAACGACATTTTCTATAGATCTCTTACCAAGAGATCTATAGAAAGTAACTAATGAACAATATATCAACATATTATATCCTATTTCAAATAGGATAAAGGAGTATAAAAATGGACTTGGAAGCTTATTTTTATATAAATTCCTATTTTTTTTGCCAAAAATGTATTAGTTCTCAAAACTTTGCTTATTTTTGCACAGAAAATGTATATCTCTTGGTAAGAGATATACAAATAAGTATATATAAAAGAAGGAAACAATCAATTGTTAATCAATTGATTACTATCACAAAAAAGAGATTCTCTCCTTAAAAAAAGATTCACCGAAATAATTTGAACAAACTCTTTGAACGGAAATCGGTCAACAAGTTTCAAGCATCAAGCCAACTTAATCACTTTACGAAGTCAATTTCTCCAGAAAAAAACTTAAAGAAACATTATTTCCTGAGCCGATAAACCGGTAACTTGGGCAATTTACATCAGATGCAATACCGACCTGTTTCATTTTTAGCATTCTTCCTTACGACCTGTTTCAAATCCTTCCTAAAGACCTGTTTCGAGTCCCTCTTTAAGGTCCTCCTCACGTCCTTTCTTCAATTGGGTAGACATTACGCTATACCAATCACGGAAGCTCTTCAAATTTTCCCAATGTTCACCAAACTCCCTAGAGGTGAATTTCGCAATCTCGGCAGCCTCGAAAAAATCGATCGAATACACGGACTCCGCAACGCACACAGACGCTCAAGAAGGGAAGATAGATTACGCAGAACGAACAGGCATTTGTCAAACATGCCCTCCACCTTATCTTCCTTCTTGTTGAACTTCAGGATTTCAAGAAGAAAGAACTTAAAGATAAGAAAAAAAAGTACCTAAGAGAAAAAGGATTTAGCATAAGTATAAACACAAATAAAGTTGCTTTGAACCATACATCAAAGCAACTTTCATAAAAGCCGGAACGAATGAAAACATTCCTTATTTTTTCTCTTCTTCGACAGAAGACAGTGGCGTACTGTTCTCTTTATAAGCAGCAAATCCTTTCACCTTTGTCCGTTCCTTATTAACACTTTCCGAAGCGGCACTACCCAGTTGCTGCAAATTTTGCTTGATAGCATCGTGAGTAACAAAGAAATGATCGAGCATAGCTTTCAGATATTCGTCCAATTGGCCTTCTTTGGGAGTAAAGACCGTATGACATTTGGAATGAAGCCCCACGTTTTTCTCATCCTCATCCGCCGTAAAGACAGTGGTCACCAACGAATCCACATTGACCAGATTGACAATCTCTTTTAAGTAAGGTAAAGCCGGATTATCCATACTGATAGACGCCCACCACGGATTCCATATCATGATGAACCGGGCCTCATCCTCCACCGCAATATAAAAATCATCACCTTGATATTTAAAGACAATATGTCCTTCCTCATTGGTTTCCGGCTGACAGCCTATCTTTTTTGAGCACAGCTATAACCAGCTCTTCCGTACCGATATCCTCCAAGTCTTCCTTTGTCATACGGTCCAAACGGTCTCTACGTTTTTTACGCTCATGACGGATGCGAAGAACTAAAAATGCAAGCGGCCACAATGCCAATGCAATAACAGCGATTAGAATGGTGAGGTCAGTCATATCTGTTTGCGATTTAAGGGTTCAACATCAAAATACAGATAGTTGCTACACTATGCTAAACAAATATAGCAATTATAATCTTAAAAACATCTATTTCCATCGATTTATTTCAAGTGTTTCTTTATCCAAAGCAAATGCCCGTATTCTGTGTCTTCAGAAGTCCAGTGCTCGTTGACTGGAGTAATCAACGCCTCTTTCGGACAGTTCAGTACATTATAGACAATGTAACTGGTAGTAGGAGGACAAGTATTGTCATTAAATCCCCATGTCATATAAACAGGAACAGTAATCTGTTTGGCAAAATTCACCACATCATAATATGCAAGGGTCTTCATCTTGGCAGGTGTATCCATATCTACCGTATTCTTAAAAAGATGAGGATATCCCCCGGCACGGCCGGCTTTGTAACCTGCCATATCACTTAAAGCGGGATGGTTTGCCACACATGCCGTAACACGCTTGTCAAGTCCTGCCGTAATCAAAGCCAAAGCTCCCCCTTGGCTCCCCCCTTGCACAATAACATTTTTACCATCCCATTCAGGTAATGAAGTCAGCAAATCAATGCTGCGGACGCAAGCCAGATAAACCCGTTTCATATAATAATTTTCACGGCTATCCAAGCCGTTTACCAAATAACCGTTTTCCCGACTACTGAAAGCGCGGCTTATTTCGCCGAAAGTGTCCTCATCCAGCTCCGGATTCAAGCCGTGGATTTCTATCTCAAAGCGGATACAGCCTTCTTCCGCATAATATTTATGCCTCATAGGCCCTTTGATCGTCTTGATACCGGCCCCCGGAGGACAAAGCACTACCGGATACTTTCCTTCCGCCTTAGGATAGAACAGATAACCATAAATACACTGGTTCTGCTTATTCAGCTGAAGTCTGATCAAGTAACAGTCTATTTTGTCCGTAGAATATTTCTCTACGTACTCTTTAGTATAAGTCAGAGGGAACTGGGCTGCTTCCGCCTTAGTCTTATTCCAGAATTCATTAAAATCAGAAGGCAACTGGGTATAGGGTTGAAGCTTCTCAGGAGAGAAGCCGACTTTGATATGGTGGGAATAAGTTTTACCTCCTAGTTTAGCCGTCAGACGACAATCACGAAAACCGGGCTCTTTCATTGTCCCCATAGAAATAACCGCTTTTCCATTCTTCAGTTTTACAGTTCCCTTGGTATCCGAAGGCATCATGTCGCCTCCCAGCTCATATAAAACCTCCACACCATCTTGCGGAATACCATATTTATAGAACTGAACCTCAATCTTCACTTTCTCGCCTGTCTTGTACAACCAGTCGGCATGATCGGGTACAGTTACCCAAAGCACATCACTCCGATAAGGATAATTTTCGGCCGCTGCTGAAAGAACGAACAAGACAGCCCCAATAAGCATGCTTAAAAATCTGTTTTTCATTGTAATTCTATTTAATGGTTCTAAAAATCAGTATTAAATCTGCGTAACTCCGCACGCAAGGCACGAGCTCTCCCTCCTGTCATACTATCCAGCAATTCCCAAAAACGAGGACCGTGATTCATTTCCTTGGTATGAGACAATTCGTGTAACAGTACATAGTCCATCAAATGGGGAGGCAACAACATCAAATAACAGGAAAGATTGATACTGCCTGTCCCCGAACAACTTCCCCATCTTCCCTTGCTGCCGGTAATCTTCACACGTTTAAATGGCAAATGATACTGTTCGGACAAGGCAGATAAAAGAGATGGCAGATACTCTTGTGCATTTTTCTTCATGGCACGGATGATGGCATTACGTACCAGCCTTTGTACTTCAGGTAAAGAAAAATCCACATTCCTCGGACAGATAATCTTGACTCCCTCCTCGGTAAAACGTACGGAAAAGCAAGTAAAGTTACCTTGCTCCAGCCATAAACGGAAACAGGGAGTGTGAATACGAAAATTTAGATCAATCGGTTTCTTGCTCACTTTCCTCCAGTCCTCCAACAGACGTTGCCTGTATTGCTCCACCACCTCCAGCACTTTGCTGCTTAAACTATAAGGAGGAACAGTAACATGCAGTCCGTCGGGCTTTACCCGCATAGTAACATTACGCGCCAGCTTGTGTGTACGCACTATAATACGGTCAAAATCTTTATCCGGAAGTACTCTTTTAGTTGCCATACGGATACAAAGATACAGCTTTCCAATAAAAAAAGGCAGAGATTTGCAACTTTCCAGGAATCTTCACCGTCTAATTAACAGAAACCAATTAAATATATATATTACCATGAGAACAAAAACTATTTATTTTTTCAGTCTTTTTCTGACAATCACAATGATGACAGGCTGTTTCCACATATCATCAGGCCCGAAACCCAGCAAGAGTAAAATGACCAAAAAATATAGCGTAACTCCTTTCAATAAGATAGAGAACAAAGCACCTGCCAACATTGTCTTTACTCAAGGGAATGCGACCAAAGTAGAAGCCGACGGTCCGGATAATTACATCCCCCAACTCATTGTCATGGTCAAAGACAGTACGCTGAGTATCAGTATGGATAAAGACAAATTCAAAAACTTCAAAAGTTCAAAAATCAATATCTCAATTACCAGTCCGGTTTTATGCAATATCAAGCAAAGAGGTGTAGGAAGTATTTATCTGAAAGACAGCGTGAAAGTAACAGATCTTTCTATCAGTGCCGAAGGTGTGGGGAGTATTGAAGCAAATGCATTAATGGCACGTTCCATCAAAGTATCCCAAGAAGGAGTAGGAAGTATCAATTTAAAGGGGCAGGCCGGTCATGCGACATATTATTTGGAAGGAGTAGGCAGCCTGAAAGCAAAAGACATGATTGTTTCTGATGTGGTAGTTGAACAAAACGGTGTGGGAAGTGTTTCTTGTTATGCATCCGGGACGATAAATATCAGTGCCCAGGGAGTAGGAAGTGTAAACTACTACGGTGACCCTCGGGTTACCGGACTAAAAAAATCCGGAATCGGAAGCGTTAAGAGCAAATAACTCATTTCATAACTCTCTCTTTACATTAAATTATCTACCAAGCAAAAAAGGATTACTGCTCACGCGGTAATCCTTTTTAAAATTATTTAGTTAGTTAATTTAAAATTTGAGAGAATTGAAACTTCACAGCCTCGAATTAAAAAGTTGTTTTAATAAGCACTAACTATCATATTTATATAAAAGCAAATGAAAATGTTCTAATTTGTTTTCCCTGTCCCTGTACCGGTATCATCAGCGGTAATCTTTGTCACCGTATCTGTAGGCAATACAGGTTCGTATGCCACTTGGGGATCGGTAGTAGAATCCTGATACTCATCGTGTACCGATACCGTATCACTATCACCGCCTTCCATAGCGTGTTGCATCACTGTACCCATAAGAAACAACACGGCAATCATTGCAGCCGCTTTAAACAGAGGCATAAAGCGCGTACGCATAGTCAGACGTTGCGCTTTTACCACCGGTCTTTCTATCCGGGTCAGGATTCTGGTATCAAAATCATCGCCCAAACCTTTCTCCTTCTCCACATCCTGATAAGCAAACAACTGCTTGTAACGGAGTAAATGAGCAGGCACTTCCTTCTGACGAAAGAATGAACGTAGTATTTGCTCTTCTTCCAATGAAGTTTCGCAATTCCAATAACGTTCCAAAAGCTGTTCAATATATTTATAATCCATAATCCTCTATTTCAGTGTATCTTTGTTTTATCTTCTGCCGGGCACGGAAAAGGGTTACTTTCACCTGTTCTTCCGTAATCTGCAGAATATCTGCAATCTCTTTATAACTCTTTCCTTCCACATCCCTCAACTGCATAATTGTACGCTGTCTTTCGGGAAGCTCATTGACCAGACGGTGAACCAACTGCATTTGTTCGTTCTGCGCCAACCGGTCATAAGGCGTCAATGTATCAGGCATCTCCCGCACTTCAGAGGTCAGTTGCAAATTCTGTGCTTCCATCTTCTGGCTGCGGTCAATTGCCAAGTTACGAGCAATGGTCAGGCAATATGCCTCGATGGATTCAAACTGCGGCCATTCATCCCGCTTGTTCCATACCCTGATCATCGTATCCTGCACCACATCCTCCGCTTCAGCACTATTCAGCGTAATACGAAGCGCCAACCTGTAGAGTTTGTCTTTCAGGGGCAGAATATCGTTTCGGAAACTGATCTCTCGCATTGCTCTGTAATAATGACGGGTGAGTTACACTAAAGTTACACTCACCCGCCTGTTTTTTTTGAATTATTTTTTGATTACGGTTCCACTTCCTTCATTAATGGCTGATGCTAAGGTTATTACCACCTGACTGACTCCTGCATCAATGGCAGAAAAAGAATTTTCCAGCTTGGGAATCATCCCTCCTTGAATAATGCCTTGCGCTACAAATTCTTTAAACTCTTCAGGAGTAATGACAGGAATTACACTGTCATCATCATTTTCGTCACGCAATACGCCCTTTTTCTCAAAGCAATAAACCAATGTCACATCAAACAAGGACGCCAATGCTTTGGCGGTTTCTCCGGCAATGGTATCAGCATTGGTATTCAGCATGCTTCCTTTACCGTCATGGGTCAATGGAGCCATAACAGGCACAATGCCCTGACGGATCAATGTCGCCAGGAAACCGGCATTTACTTTCTCCACATCACCAACAAAGCCATAGTCCACGTCTTTTACCGGACGCTTTACCGAACGGATCACATTCATATCGGCTCCGGTCAGTCCAATGGCATTCACACCTTTTGCCTGAAGGCCGGCTACAATATTCTTGTTCACCAGTCCGCCATATACCATGGTTACCACTTTCAGCGTTTCTGCATCCGTAATGCGGCGGCCATTCACCATCTTGCTTTCAATCCCTAGTTGTGCCGCCAGTCTGGTAGCAGAGCGCCCGCCACCGTGTACCAACAACTTATAACCTTCTATAGCAGAGAAATCAGCCAACAACTGATTAAGTGTAAACTCTTCCTCTACAATTTTTCCACCTACTTTTATGATAGTCAGTTTCTCTTTCATACTATTATTCCAAATAAGTATATCCGTACAACCCGGAACGATAATTAGAGAGGAATTCTTTTCCTTCCTCTACAGAAATTCTTCCTTCCTTCACTGATTTGGTCACCCAGGTTTCCAGTGTACGCACCAGTTTCTTCGGGTTATATTGTACATAATCCAAAACCTCGGCCACCGTTTCACCATCAATTACCTGATCAATAGAATACCCTTTGTCATCCACCGTAACATGCACCGCATTGGTATCTCCAAACAAATTGTGCATATCACCCAGAATCTCCTGATAAGCACCAACCAAAAATACACCTATATAATAAGCGTCTTTTCCCTTCAACGAATGTACCGGCAGGTCATGCGATACATAACGGGTAGAGATAAAATTGGCAATCTTTCCATCCGAATCACAAGTGATATCCTGCAAGGTAGCATTTCTGTCGGGCTTCTCATCCAGACGCTGGATAGGCATGATAGGGAATATCTGATCTATCGCCCACGAGTCCGGCAACGACTGGAACAACGAGAAATTACAAAAATATTTATCAGCCAGCAGTTTGTCCAGTTTGCGGAACTCATCGGGCGCATGTTTCAGCCCCGAAGCAATCTGATTGATCTCACGGGTCACCGACCAGTACAGACGCTCTATCTGGGCACGGGTCTTCAAATCCACAATACCGTGGCTGAATAAATCAAGTGCTTCCTCACGTATCTGCTGTGCATCGTGCCAAGCCTCCACCATACGGCTCTGATTCAGATTATCCCATATCTCATAAAGTTCATGTACCAGTTCATGATCATTTTCACCCACTTCGAAATCCTCATCCATTTCGGGCAGAGTCGCCGTTTCCAGCACCTCGAAAATCAGCACGGAGTGATGGGCGGTCAGTGAACGTCCGCTTTCGGTAATAATATTCGGATGAGGAATTCCATTCTTGTCACTGGCATCCACCAGTGTAGAGATAGAGTCATTCACATACTCCTGAATAGAGTAGTTCACACTGCTTTCACTATTGGCAGAACGAGTTCCGTCGTAATCCACACCCAAACCGCCGCCGATATCCACAAATTCCACATTAAATCCCATCACATGCAACTGCACATAGAATTGCGATGCCTCACGCAGAGCTGTCTTGATACGGCGTATTTTAGTCACCTGGCTGCCTATATGAAAATGAATCAGTTTCAGACAGTCCTTCATGTCTTTCTTTTCCAGAAAATCAAGCGCTTCCAGCAATTCACTGGATGTCAAGCCAAACTTACTGGCATCTCCTCCGCTATCTTCCCATTTACCACTTCCCGAAGAAGCCAGCTTAATGCGGATACCTATGTTAGGACGCACATTCAGCTGCTTTGCCATTTTGGCTATCAGGCGTAATTCATTCATTTTCTCCACTACCAAGAAAATGCGTTTCCCCATCTTCTGTGCCAGCAGAGCCAGCTCGATATAACTTTCGTCCTTATATCCGTTACAGATAATCAATGAATCCGAATCTGTATTCACAGCTATCACCGCATGAAGTTCAGGTTTGGAACCGGCTTCCAGTCCCAAATTGAATTTCTTTCCATGACTGATGATTTCTTCCACTACAGGACGCATCTGATTTACCTTGATAGGATAAATGATAAAATTCTGGGCCTTATACCCATACTCATCAGATGCCTGCTTAAAGCAGTTCGCGATTTTTTCAATACGATTATCCAGAATATCCGGAAAACGGACCAGCATAGGAGCTGCCACATCCCGCAATTGCAACTCATCGACCAACTCTTTCAAATCGACCTCAACGCCGTCCTTACGAGGAGTTACCACTACATGACCTTTGTCATTGATACCAAAGTACGAAGTTCCCCACCCTGTTATGTTGTAGAGTTCTTCCGAATCTTCAATACGCCATTTTCTCATTTCTTCTTCTGTACAAAGAGTGTGTATTTTACTATATATAATTATTTATTCAATTTCTTTCTCAAGCTGTCAACAGAGGCTTGAATTTGTCTTTTATCCTCCAGCTCATCAGCCTTAAACAGATGTTTCGCCTTTGAATAAAACGGATGTCTTTTCTGTAACGCCTCACAGATAAAATCCATCAGTTCCTCATCACTTTTATTTGCTAACAATGGACGTTGCTGCTTGGCCACTCTCAGACGGCGGAACAATACGGCAGGTTCCACATCCAGAAACACCGTATCACCGCAATCATTCATATACTCCATGTTATCAAAAAAACAAGGTGTTCCTCCACCGGTCGAAACAACCACATCTTCAAACTCGGCCACTTCGTGCAACATTTTCCGTTCCAGTTCCCGGAATCCGTCTTCTCCGCGTTCCAAGAACAGCTGTTGAACGGTTCTATGGAAACGTTCCTCGATAAACCAGTCCAAATCAATGAAATTCAGACTCATTTCACGGGCAAACGCCTTACCTAGAGTCGTTTTGCCCGCGCCCATATATCCTATTAAAAATATACGTGTCATTTTTTTGCTTTTGCAGTGCCCTTTACCTTGGAAGCCGCCTTACTTTTTGCGGATTCTTCGGGCTTTTCGGACTCCTCTTCCATATTCACGGTTCCCCTGTTTCTTGAAGCCGCTTTCGTTTTACGCGTTTCCGCCTTGCTTTTCTGCAATTCAATCACCTTAAAACAAGCCTCCAGACTTAAATCTGCCGGTTCTACATTCTCAGGAATCTTATAATTCTTTTTCTGATAACTGATGTATGGGCCGTAACGTCCGTTCAAGACCTGCATATCAGGGTCAGCATCGAATACTTTAATAAACTTCTTCTCCTGCGCTTCTATCTTATTCTTGATCAACTCTACCGCCTCATCCAAAGAAATCTCCATCGGATCCGTTCCTTTAGGAATAGAAACAAACAGTTTGTCATAGCGCACGTATGGTCCGAAACGCCCTACTCCTACCGTTACCGTATGGCCGTCATAATCCCCCAACGTACGGGGAAGCTTGAACGCATCCAATGCTTCTTCCAACGTAATGGTTTCCATCGACAATCCCTTTGCCAACTGCGCAAAACGCGGTTTTTCCTCATCATCGGCAGTACCAATCTGAATAACCGGACCGAAACGACCGATCTTAACCGATACCGGCTTACCGCTTACAGGATCTGTTCCCAATACCCTTTCACCCACCTTATGCTCAGTCTTAGAGTGAATGGTCTTATCTACCAACGGATGGAAGCCTTTATAGAAACTGTCCATCATGCCAGTCCATTCCTTTTCTCCTTCCGCCACTTCATCGAACTCTTTCTCCACATTCGCTGTAAAGTTAAAGTCCATGATTTCAGGAAAGTATTCCATCAGGAAATCGTTTACCACGATACCGGTATCAGTAGGCAACAACTTGGCCTTTTCATTTCCCGTCATCTCTGTCTTGGTAGTTTCCGTAATCTTGCCGCCTTTCAGTTTCAAGATATCATACGGGCGTTTCACACCTTCACTGTTTCCTTTTTCTACATAACCGCGTTGCTGCACAGTAGAAATGGTAGGTGCATATGTAGATGGACGACCGATGCCCAACTCTTCCAGTTTGCGTACCAGGCTGGCTTCCGTATAACGGGGCGGACATTGGGTAAAGCGCTGAGTCGCCAGGATTTCTTTTCTTATCAGTTTTTCCCCTTTGCTCAGAGGCGGCAACAGACGGCCCTCGTCTTCCTGCTCATTGTCATCATCGTATGATTCCTTGTATACACGCAGGAAACCGTCAAAAGTAATCACCTCGCCGGTAGCGATAAATTTCTCGCTACTGTTGCTGATTACAATAGTAGCCGTTGTTTTCTCCAGCTCCGCATCTGCCATCTGTGAAGCGATGGTACGTTTCCAGATCAGTTCATACAATTTCTGCTCCTGACCGGTTCCGTTCACCGTTTCATTCTCCATATAGGTAGGACGGATAGCCTCATGCGCTTCCTGTGCTCCTTTAGTCTTGGTGGCAAACTTACGGACTTTGACGTATCTTTCTCCCATCAGGGACAAGATAGTCTGCTTGCTGGTATTCAAAGCCAGATCCGAAAGGTTCACCGAATCCGTACGCATATAGGTAATTTGTCCGTTTTCATACAGACGCTGTGCCACCATCATGGTCTGCGCTACTGTAAATCCCAACTTACGGGCAGCTTCCTGCTGCAACGTAGAAGTAGTAAACGGTGCCGCCGGCGATTTCTTCACAGGGCGGGTTGTTATATCTTCAATAGAGAACTGCGCATCCTTACAAGTTTCAAGGAAAGCCTGTGCTTCTTCCTTGGTTTTGAAACGGTTGGACAATTCCGCTTTCACTTCAACTTCATTTCCATCGACATCAGGTACTTCAAACACTGCTGTAACGCGATAAGACGGCTCACTGACAAAAGCATGCACCTCACGTTCACGTTCCACAATCAAACGAACGGCAACAGATTGCACACGTCCGGCAGAAAGAGCAGGCTTTACCTTCTTCCACAATACCGGTGAGAGTTCAAAACCTACAATTCTATCCAGAATACGGCGTGCCTGCTGGGCATTTACCAGATTCACATCAATGTCACGCGGATTTTCGATGGCCTTTAGTATCGCTGTTTTGGTTATCTCGTGGAATACAATGCGCTTGGTCTTCTCAGGGTCCAGCCCCAAGACTTCAAACAAGTGCCATGAAATAGCTTCTCCTTCACGGTCCTCATCGGATGCAAGCCATACCATATCAGCTTTCTTTGCCTCCGCTTTCAATTCGGCTACCAATTTCTTTTTATCTGCCGGTATCTCGTAAGTCGGCTCAAACCCATTCTCTACATCGATACTAAACTCCTTCTTTTTCAAATCCCGGATATGCCCGTAACTGGAAAGGACTTTATAATCATTGCCCAAGAATTTCTCAATGGTTTTAGCCTTGGCGGGTGACTCAACTATTACTAGATTTTTTTGCATAATACTATGTATTCCATTTTATTTTGGGGCAAAAGTAGAAAAAAAGCAGAAGCACACCTATATAATAAGGTATGTTTCTGCTTTTTTTTTTTTCTTAAAAAAATCCTTTCCGAGTGCCTATTTAACTAAAAAGCCAAAGAAAGCCCGGCTAGAACATTCAGTTTTTCAGCAGGATAGCCGTACTCATAATAATATTGTTTATTCAACAGATTACTCACACGCCCAAAAACAGACAGATCTTTCAGGAAAGTATAACTGGCTCCCACACTCAAATTGCTGATATTGCCCAAACCAAAATCCCTGCTGCTATTCCCTTCTTCTATCACATATTCTTTCCGCTGTACATATTCATAGCCCAAATTAACCTTCAATCCTTCAAAAACCTTAGCCTCAGCATAGAAATTCAATTCAAACTTGGGCTTGGTCACTAAATACAGCTCTTCATTTTCATTGTCTGTCTTCCAGCTATAAAATGTACCTTTCAATGAAGCGTCAAACCAGTCCTTATAACCGTATTTCAATTCAGCACCTCCATACGCGGTTTTCGCTTTATCCTGCAAGAAATGAGTAAAATAATACCCGTCCGCATCCACCAGATTGCAAAACAACTCATCTTTACTGATCCGATATCCACCAAAGACATTAAACCACAAACCATTTACCGGAGATGCTTTAAAACCCAATGTAGCATTCAGTGGCACATAGGTAGAAGGCATCCGGGCGTTTAAAGACCAATAAGGTGAAAAAGCATTCAACCGGCGATAATCATTCAGTTCACGCCCTCCCAGCGCATGTAAATAAAGCACATAACTCTCCGAGAACAAGTATTCGGCTTTCACGTCAGGAGACACATCAATACCACTGTCCTCTCCCGACTGCCAATCCACATGAGCACCGACACGGACCCGCCAGTCATCACTTTCCAACATATAATAAGGATTCAAACCCAGTGAAGTATAGTTGCCCATTAAACTGTCCGAAGAATAAAACAGGTTATCCATCTCGAAACGGATACCTACCCGTTGCTCATTATCCAGCTTGCCCCATACATCTCCTTCAGTGTGGACAATCTTCTCCTTACCTGTAGATGCATTGCCTGAATAATCCAGCGGATATTTGATACCAAAATACTTCAATCCGGTCTGCAAAGTGAATTGCAAAGGAAGCGATTCATCTCTGGAAGAAACACCTATGTGAAAATCGCCTAAAGTATGATGCTGTTTATCAGTAGCTCTGGCAGAAGCCGTATGCATTTCGGAATCAGGCATATAGTTAAACACTTGTGATTGCAGGCCGCCACCTAAATTCAAAGTTACCTTACTGAAATCATGAGAATAGTCCAAACGGAACTCAGTAGAATAAAAACGTGATTTCCAATCCTCAGCATTCCAATGCTTCAGCTTTCCGTTCATGCCATCCAGAGATACCCCGACTTTCAGACGGTCCTTTCCGGTGATATTCCACAGATACCCAGCCTTAAAATCCACATTCCCATAATTTCCATATCCGGCACGGACATATCCACGTTTCGCGCGGTTCATAGCCCATTCACGAGTTATAGGAGACATACTTTCATACGTCCAGGCCGAAACAGGGCGCAAGGCTGTAGCATATTCTATGCCTTTCTTCATTACAGCCGGCTCCTCCACCCTAGGCAGGACATTAATCTTTGAGGCATCCATGATATTGGGATTATACTCATTCTCTACCACCACAGTGCGGTTCAACGTACTATCTTGCTGCGCATATGCAACAGACAGAGGCAAAAAAGCCAATATAATGGACAATTGACAATGGACAATTGACAATTTCTTACTTATCATATTCAGCACTTATTTTTTTAAATTTTTAATTCTCTGTTTTCAATTTCTCCAGTCTGCTTTCAATCATTCCGGCAATATCATCATCGGCCTGATAGTTCTGCTTCAATGAAAGCAAATATTGTTTAGCATCCAAGTTACGCCCCAAACTTCATATACACATCAGCCAATAACACAAAGCTGCGTGCCAGCCAATAGGTATGCGGTGTACTTACCTCAATGTAATTCAGCACCTCCTGCTCCGCCTTATCCGTTTGTCCGCCGTCAAAGTAAATCTGGGCGACTTTATATTTGGCCTCCGCTCCATATACATTACGGGTGTCTTTCGCCAAGACCTTCAAATCTTCCATAGCTCCATCCGTCTTGCCGGCATCCAAATAAGCTTTTGCACGGTAATAATGTGCCTCGTTAGACAATTCCGGCGCCAGTTTAGTATCGGCCAGCAAATCTGTTGCGGCAAAGATAATCTCTTCCTCATTTCCCAGCATATGCGCACTGCGTAACATTCCGGTTTTTGCAAGCCGGCGACGCTCCATAGAAGCGGCTTTATCTTTCAATTGCTTGTAAATATGCAAGGCTTTTTTCATAATCCTTCGCCGTATAAGCCATTTCGGCCCCCATCAACATGGCATCTTCAGAATATTTGTTGTTGGGATATTCCAATACTTTATCCAAATGCCGGGCTGCACTTTCATAAGCTTTCTGATTATAGTCTATCAAACCGATATAATAGTTGGCATTCAGACTGAAAGCACCTTCGGGGAAAGTCTGTAAATAACGGGTAAAGCTGTTGCGGGCCTCGGCGACCTCACCCCGCATATATACCCTTTCGGCAGCCACATAGGTCAATGAGTCACGCTCATTCACATCAAAGTTGGCACCGCCGGGGATAGTTGAAGCAAAATTGGCATACTCATCCACCTTATTCAAATCAATATAGATCGATTTCAAGTCACGCTGCGCCAAACGCGCCTCCTCACTGCCCGGATAACCGGCTATGACCTGCTTATAAGCCTGGATGGCTTCAGGATACTTGTCATCCTGATAGTATAGCAAACCGATCTCGTTAGCCGCCCGCCGTGCGACATTGCTCTCCGGAAATTTCTTCACCAGAATATTGAAACGGGCAATGGCATTGGCATTATCCTCCATCTGCACAAAAGCACGTCCCTGCTCGTAAAGGGCATCATCCATGTATTGTGATTCCGGATAATCCGAAATCAAGCGGTTCAACGTCTGCACTTTTCCATTGTAATCACGTTGCAAACCACGCACAAACGCCTCCTGATACAAAGAGTAATCCCCCAGTGACGGATCAATCTCCACCGCACGGGCATAATCCTGACGAGCCTGTTCAAAACGGCGGTCATAGAAGTTGCAGTCACCTATGCGGTTATAGGCATCTGCCTGCATGGTGCGTTCATTGATACTTCCCCTGTCCACAAAACGGGTAAACCAAGTGCCCGCATTTCCATAATTTTTCTGTTTGAAATAAGTATATCCCAAGTTATAGAGCGCCAAACCATATTCCTGTCCGTTCTTACTGGTGGCAAATTCCAGATACAAGCGGTAATCGTTACCCGCCTGCGGAAAACGGTCCAGACGATAATTGGATTCCCCCCTCCAGAAATAAGCGTCCGCCTTTGTCGCCTGATTGTATTGCCCCACAGCAAGCGATTGGTTGAAGAGCTCCAGAGCCTCCTGGAAACGGGCATTCGCAAATGCCTGTGTGCCCAGCCGGAACAAAATCTTCTGCTTGGCCTCCATAATGCGTGTGCCCGGATGCTCAATCTTTGCTATAGATTTTAAAGCAGCTTCATAACTGCGGGTATTCATATACACCTCTATCAAATAATCATTGACACGCTCCGTATAAGGTGAATTCGGGAACTCATTCAGAAAACGCTCAAACACGGTTACCGATTCGGCAAATGGAGAATAAGAGGTTTCATGAATACACAAAGCATAATTATAAAGAGCCTGTTCCTTTACTTTCGGATCAAAACTGAAATTGGCAGCCTGCTCGAATGCCATGCGTGCCCTGTTCCTCTCCTTCAAGTTCAAATAAGCCAGCCCCATGTGTAGATAAGCATTCTGTGACAAGGCATCATGTACCGAAGCCATTTCCCCCAAAGTAGCGGCAGCCTTGGAATAAACACCAGTATAATAATAACTCATACCGAGTTCATACAAAGGTTTACGCTGCGGGTGGGAAACACTTTCACGGTATCTTTCCAAAGGAGGTATCGCCGCTTGGTAATCATTCAATCCGAAACAAGCCTCTCCCCAAATCCGTTCCATCTGAGGAACATCCTTTTTAGCCGGATATTGCTCCAGATACGCTTTTGCCACAGTACGGGCCTGCTGATAATTTCCTTTCACCAAATAAATCTCTCCTATATAATAAGGAACCAATGCTGCATATACGGCATCATTCTGCAAAGACTGGAAACTTTTCAGCGCCTTGTCATAGCGTTTCTCCACATAATCAATATAAGCCAGATTATAAACAGCGTCATCCTGATACAATGGGCTTACCTCTTTCAGCAAGGTAAACCATACAGCCGCTTCACGCAGGTTGTCTTCTTTCAGATAAGAGGTGGCCAGACGCATGGCACAATCATCTCTTTCCTTATCAGGCAAAGCCTCCAGATCACACGACCGGAACAGGGCAATGGCCTCCTTGTATTTTCCCTCCATAAAATAAGCAGAGGCAATCAGTGACAGCACCCTGTTTTTATGGCGGGAATCAGGATATTTGTCCAGATAAGCCTGTAACAGCTCCATGCTGTCCCCGCCTTTCAACTCATATTCCCGGCATACCCGGTTATATTCCTTGTCACCTGCCACATCCTTGGGAGTGATCTGCTGCGCCATTCCCTGCAAGGAACAGCCTCCCATCAATGCGGCCATCAATAAGGTTTTTCTTTTCATATCTTATCATTAAAGTTTATGTTCTTTCAAAAAACGCCGGACTCCTTCACGCACAGAATCCAGCCCGAATTCTTCGGGATTCACTTCATCCAACGGAAGCCAGAAAGACTCCGCCACATCATCCATCGCCTTTATCCGGCTGGTATCTTTCACTTTACAAAGAAAGAACAGATCCAATGTATGTACCAGAAATCCTGAATAAAGATAAGTGTTGGGCAATGAAAACTGATAAACAGCCTCCTCCACCTGCAAGCCGGTTTCTTCCAACACCTCGCGTGCCACACCTTCCTCGCCGGTTTCATGCATATCAATAAACCCGCCGGACAGGTCCAATGTTCCCTTCGCCGGTTCTTTTCCCCTGCGGCACACCAACAACTCATTCTTATCATTCAAGATAAAAGCTACAGTAGCGGCACTGGAATTGAAATAATACACAAAGCCACAATCAGCGCAACGCTTTGATTTCTCATTGTTCACTTCAAAGTGCGGCGAACCACACTTCGGACAATATTTGAATAGTTCCAACGGATGCATAATTACTCCTTTCTAAGTATAGACACCGCAAAGATAGCGCAAATGACAGATAATTCATTAATTAAATCTAAAAGAAGAAAGAGAAAACACAATTCTTAGTACATTTGTTAGCAAAACAAAACGTAAATTCTTACATGGAAATTGCCATTATTATCGCACTTATCTTATTAAACGGGGTATTCGCCATGTCCGAAATCGCCCTGATCTCAGCGCGTAAAAGTAGTTTGTCCAATGATATCCGTCATGGAAGCTCTACAGCGCGTATCGCTTTAAAGCTTGCCAATGACCCGGACAAGTTTTTATCCACCATCCAAATCGGAATCACCCTGATTGGTATATTGACCGGTATTTACTCCGGTGACGTGCTGGCCACCGACTTTGGGAACATACTGACTGACGCCGGCGTACCCGCCACATATGCCTATTTATTGGCTCAAACCCTGATTGTCATCCTGGTCACTTACCTCACTATTATCTTTGGCGAGCTGGTGCCCAAACGCATTGGCATGAGTGCCTCCACCCGTGCTGCCAAGCTATTGGCACGTCCCATGTACTGGCTGTCCGTCATCGCCTCTCCTTTTGTATGGATACTTGCCAAAAGCACTTCACTTATCTTCAACCTGCTGCATATCAACACAGCGGAAGAAAAAGTGACTGAAGAGGAAATCAAATCCATGATAGACGAAGGAACCGAGAACGGTGAAGTGCAGGAAGTGGAACAGGATATTGTGGACCGTGTTTTCTCTCTGGGCGACCGCAGTATCAACACCATCATGACCTATCGCAGCGATATCGTATCCATTGACATAGACATGAACAACAAGCAGCTGTATGACATCGTATGCCAACACCTGTACCAAGTTTACCCTGTAACTCAAGGAAACACCCTGGACAACATCATCGGAGTAGTTTACCTGAAAGACCTCTTCGGGAAGCTGAACAGTTGCGAATTCAATCTGCGTGATGTGATCCGTCCGGCACAATACTTCCACGAAAACATGGATGTATATAAAGTATTGGAACAAATACGCCAGCACAACATCAAATACGGATTAATCTGTGATGAATTCGGCAGTCTGCAAGGCATCATCACCATGAAGGACATTCTGGAAGCCCTGGTAGGCACCTTGCCCAGTGACTCGGAAGACCCCGATATCGTTCCCCGCAAGGACGGAAGCTGGTTGATAGACGGCCAATGTTCTTTCTATGACTTTCTGAGTCATTTCGAAATGGAGGATTTATACCCCGATTATAATTACAACACGTTGAGCGGCCTCATCCTGCAACAACTAGGCCACATTCCCAAGACCGGTGAATCCATGGAATGGAATGACTTCACACTGGAAATAGTCGACATGGACGGAGCCCGGATAGATAAAGTATTAGTAACACTAACCCATAAAAACGAAGAGGACAATTAACATGCTGCAAAGAGATTACATTATGCGGTTGCTTCAACAATTTTTCGAAGCATTGGAAAAGTTGGTAGAAGAAAGAGATAAAAAGGACGGTCCCGAGCTGCAATTGCAACTTCAAAGCATTTATCGTGCCTACTTCAATCATCCTTCCACCTTCTATTATGATCAGGATGCGGAATATATACTGAACGAGATGGGACAGAACTATGGTGGCGAGGAATTGCTCACGCGCATCGACATGTTATCCGAACTGCTCTATCAGGATGCTTTGTTGAAAGAGTCCGAAGAACAAAAATATTTGTTAAGAAAATCGCTATTCCTGTTGAACTATTTAGATACACATAGCGATACCTTCTCATTTGAAAGAAGAGGGAAAATCGGCGAAATAGAGAAGAAAATAGGTGATTAGCTCCTCTTATTGCACTTTTTTTCAAAGAAATCCTGTTTTTTCTTGCAAAATAGTAGATAAATTAAAAAGTATTCCTATATTTGCTTACAGATTGATAACATTAAAATCGGTATATTATGGAGAAAATTGATAGTCTCGACAGACAAATTCTAGAAATTATATCCCAAAATGCCCGCATCCCGTTTAAAGATGTCGCAGCAGAATGTGGAGTTTCACGCGCAGCCATTCATCAGCGTGTGCAAAGATTAATTGATTTGGGAGTTATTATCGGTTCAGGATATCATGTGAACCCTAAGAGTTTAGGGTATAGAACCTGTACATACGTAGGAATCAAGCTGGAAAAAGGTTCCATGTACAAAAACGTAGTGGCAGAACTGAAGAAGATTCCCGAAATTGTGGAGTGCCACTTCACTACAGGTCCCTATACCATGCTGACCAAACTTTATTCACGCGATAACGAGCATTTGATGGACTTGCTGAACTCAAAGATTCAGGAAATTCCCGGCGTTACGGCTACCGAGACCCTGATCTCTCTGGAGCAGAGCATCAAAAAAGAAATACCCATTCAAAGCTAAGAAAGAATGGAATGGCTGAATGAATACCATTTAGGCGGTATTGCCATCGGCATTTGTACCTTTTTAATAATCGGTCTTTTCCACCCCATCGTGGTCAAGGCCGAATATTATTGGGGTACACGGTGCTGGTGGATATTTTTGGTACTGGGCATAGCAGGCATTATAGGGACTGTGCTTATCAGTGACATCCTGATTTCCTCTTTATTGGGTGTCTTCTCCTTCTCTTCTTTCTGGACTATCAAGGAGATATTCGAGCAACGCGAACGCGTGCTGAAAGGCTGGTTTCCGATGAATCCGAAACGGAAACACGAATACGAATAGAAACTATTCTTTCCGGCCAAACCCTTTGCAATTCAATTAAAGGGCTTTTATTTCTTCTTCAGGAAGCCCTGTAGCCTGTACTATGACATCAGATGACACTCTCAAGTTTCGCGCATTCCTCATGTGCTCTTCGTAAACGTTCCCGCGATTCTAATATCATACGCATCCCGTGCCTGCAACATATCAAACAAAAATTATTTCACAACTTTATCCCCTGCTCCGTACTCTGCAAACTCTTCTTATTCCTATATTTGAAATTCTTTCCTTGCATATAATAATTGAATCCTAATGAAAAGCAGAAACTTCGGTCCTTCATCCTGCCGGATGAGAAATTGTAATAAGTTCCTTCGTGCGTAGTGGAATCATACCCCAAAGTGCCCAACAAATACCTCATATTTCCAGTAATTCCCAAATGTTTGTTCACACGCCAAGTTACCGTCAGTTCCGATTCAGACCCATAATGTTTCCGTTTGTTATTCACACCATAGCTGAAAGGCCGATAATTCCCATAAAGATTCCATGACAATCTTTTATAATGTCCATACGTATTAAGATTAACATAAAGAGAGCCCTTTCCATGCTGATGAGTATAGAAATGAGTATCATACCCTATATTTCCACCAAATGCAGATGGCGGAGGCAATGGTTCACCCTCTTTGCTAGGAGAGATGAGAAAAAGAAATAGTCATTGGGAACGTTTGGGCCTTCCATTAAGCCTTCGGCTTGGGAAATGGAACTTTTACAACAATCTGGTCCTTTCTAATGCAGGAGATCCTTACATCACGGAAAATATAACCCATAACAGCCACCAGAATATCCATATTGTAAATCAAAATATAGACCGTAAAAATATAAGAAGAATCAATGAAACATTCAGCATGTTATATGATATAACTACCCTGCAAAGCATCGGACTTAACTGTATGGTAAAACAGGCTGGAAGCACACTAAAATCTTCTTCTTTTTCCGAAACACAAGAAACAGAAAAGGAATATACCTCTTCCTACCATAGTAAAGGGAAAGGGAATGACAAAATATATCAGGCTAGTTTGAACTATAATTGGAAATCAAAAAACGGAAAGCATACTTTGCGAACAGTTCTTGATTATTTGAGAAGTGACGAAACGAAAGAACTGAATCACCATTATCTTTATCAGTATCCGGAGAAAAACGAAGAGGATAATAAATGTAGCAACACCGGAACTGTTTCTGATTTATGGAAAGCAGAGATAAATTATATCTTCTTGCTCAACAAACATTCCAGGTTGAAATGGGGTGGCGACTATTATAATAACCACACCGGCAACCAAATGTATTACGCATATCAGAGTGAAGAAGGATGGCAGAAAGAAGATAAAAGCGGGCTATTTACCTATAAAGGTATAGGTTATGCAGGCTATGCAGAATATGTATGGCAATGGAAGAAATTTACATTAAATGGCGGTATACGGGTACAAGAGGATGAAGTGAAATGTATTTCCAATAACATAGCAGGTGACAAACGCACATATCGCAATCTGTTCCCCTCCATCAAGGTGGGTTACCTTTTCTCTGAAAAGAACCAAGCCTCTTTATCCTATTCAAAAATGAATGGGAAATATCCCTTATAAGAGCATGAATCCGGCTATTGTCTATATCTCTGAATATTCTTATGCTAAAGGGAATCCGGATTTAGTACCTACTACCGAACATCGTATCAGGCTATTGTTGAGTCTGTCAAATACTTGGAGTATAAGCTACGCTTACGCAAAGTGCAAAGATGATTTATTTCCCCTCATCTATCAAGATAAAGACAATCCGATCATCACCTATACTATGCCGACCAATATAGGGAAGTCTTATCGACATGCTTTTTCAATAGGTTTCACTAAGGCCTTGTTCAGCTGGTGGACTACCAATGCCTCCCTTGATGGCGACTACACTAAAGAAGTGTCGCCCAAACAGACCTACCATATAGTCCATTGCTTATTCTTTTGTGTTTCAATTTCAAGAACGCTCAAAGAAGAATTTTCAAGAAGGGAAATATATTCCTTGATTTCTTCAATTTTATTCATAGTAATTCCCTCGCTTAATATTTTTTAAATACAAGACAAGCGTCATGTCCG
>ENA-OQBD01000196-OQBD01000196.1-human-gut-metagenome-genome-assembly--contig:-NODE-196-length-34797-cov-3.824257_pt1 | contig 34797 bp, 31 predicted proteins | sample MGYA00242742_ERZ504543 | MGnify/ENA primary metagenome ERZ504543 (study PRJEB26092, sample SAMD00036239) | human gut metagenome | host: Homo sapiens | study: EMG produced TPA metagenomics assembly of...
CCCCACTTTGCGGGATATTTCACCCGAATTCAGTTGCCGTAGCCCGCTACGGCGCCCTCATCCGGGCAAAATATCCCACAAATTGTGACGCACATCTTGCAGAAAGCCTTTTTCAGACACGCTCTAGGACTGCTATAGTCAACTGAAAAAAACAATGCACTATAAATATTCGTACAATCAAAATAGTCAGCCAGCTGCACGTTTGAGATAAAATTCACAGTCGAGATCCGTGAAAATTACTGAAAATATATAAAATGCTCATCAATTTACAAGAAGTTCACAAAAAAAGATGTTAAAATTTCATAAAATACTTGAAAAATATAAAAAAATTTAGTAATATATAGCCATATCGTTGCTGCGGACATTGCAGGCGGCAATAACATAACAGACAAACAGGGAGGTACGCAACATGGATGTATTTAGAACTGACCGAATTAGAAATGTAGTCCTTTTAGGTCATGGGGGCGCTGGCAAAACTACACTGGCAGAAGCAATGGCTTACTTAGCAGGAATGACTAACCGTCTCGGAAGAGTAGAAGACGGAAATACTGTCAGCGATTATGACAAAGAAGAGATTAAGAGACATTTTTCCATTTCTACCACATTGATTCCGGTACCATGGGATAAGGTAAAGATCAATGTGCTGGATACTCCCGGATATTTCGATTTCGTAGGCGAAGTAGAAGAAGCAGTAAGCGCAGCAGATGCAGCGATCATTGTAGTTTCCGGTAAAGCAGGCGTTCAGGTTGGAACACAGAAGGCATGGAACTTATGTGAGAAATATAAACTTCCGAGAATGATCTTTGTCACAGATATGGACGTAGATGATGTCAGCTACCGTAAAGTAGTAGAACAGCTCACTGAACTCTACGGCAAGAAGATCGCACCGCTTCACTTCCCGATTCGTGAAGACGGCAAATTTGTAGGATATGTAAATGTTGTAAAACAGGCAGGACGTAAGTACATAGATAAAGGTAAGAAAGAAGAATGCCCGATTCCTGAATACCTGGATGAATATCTGGAGAAATATCACGATATCCTTATGGAATCTGTTGCAGAGACCAGCGAGGAATTCATGGACCGTTATTTTGAAGGTGATACATTCTCGGTAACAGAGGTTTCCGCAGCACTTGCAATGAACGTACAGGAAGCATCTATCGTACCTGTATGCATGGGCTCACCGATCAATCTTCGCGGTGTATCCAACTTACTGGATGATATCTGCGGATATTTCCCAAGCCCGGACAAACGCTCCTGCAACGGAATCGCTCAGAAGACAAATGAGATCTTCGAAGCAAACTACGACTTCACGAAAGTGAAATCCGCATATGTGTGGAAAACAATTGCAGACCCGTTCCTTGGCAAATATTCTCTTATTAAAGTATGCTCCGGTGTTATCAAATCCGATGACACTTTATTAAACGTAGAGAAAGGCGAAGAAGAACGTCTGAATAAATTATATGTACTTGAAGGATCCAAACCGATCGAGGTTCCGGAACTTCATGCCGGTGATATTGGTGCAATTGCCAAATTAAACAGCGTACAGACTGGTGACAGCCTTGCGACAAAAGCAAATCCGATTCTTTATCCGAAGGCACTCCTTTCCACACCATATACCTGCAAGAGATTTAAAGCAGTGAAGAAGGGTGATGAGGATAAGATTTCCCAGGCACTTGCGAAGATGATGAGTGAAGACAAGACACTTCGTGTAGTAAATGACAGTGCAAATCGTCAGAGCCTTATCTATGGTATCGGTGATCAGCATCTCGATATCGTTATGAATAAATTAAAAGAACGCTACAAAGTAGATGTTGAGCTGAGCAAACCGAAGGTTCCGTTCCGCGAGACGATCCGTAAGAATGCAGATGTAGAGGGTAAACATAAGAAACAGTCCGGTGGACATGGACAGTATGGACATGTTAAGATGCGTTTCGAGCCATCAGGCGATCTGGAAACACCTTATGTATTTGAGCAGGTTGTAGTCGGCGGTGCAGTTCCGAAGAACTACTTCCCGGCAGTTGAGAAAGGTCTGCAGGAATGCGTATTAAAGGGACCTCTGGCTGCATATCCGGTAGTTGGTGTGAAAGCTACTCTGTATGATGGTTCCTATCATCCGGTAGACTCCTCTGAAATGGCATTTAAGATGGCTACCATCCTTGCATTCAAAAAAGGCTTCATGGATGCATCACCTGTACTCTTAGAGCCAATCGTATCCATGAAAGTAACAGTTCCGGATAAATACACAGGTGATGTTATGGGTGACCTGAACAAACGCCGTGGCCGTGTTCTGGGTATGACTCCTGACCATCAGGGAAATACGATCATTGAGGCAGATGTACCTCAGCTTGAGATCTATGGATATTCCACAGATCTGCGCTCCATGACAGGCGGAAGCGGAGAATTCTCCTATGAATTCGCACGCTACGAGCAGGCTCCGAACGATATCCAGGCAAAAGAGATTGAAGCAAGAGCAAGCAAAGTGGATAAAGCTGAAGAATAAAAAAAGGGTAATTACTGATAGAGCAGTAATTTGTGTTAGCGCAGTAATTAAAATATAGTTAAGAAATAAAAATGGCAGGACATTTTGCAGAGATGCGGAATGTCCTGTTTTTTACGTTTTGTTGACACACTCTAGTGGTGTATTACTCGAAAATGCGAAATAAGTGCCATTTGTAAAGCAAAAACACTCGATACAGCGAAACGTTACATTGACAAACAGCCTTTGTTGAATTAAAATAAATTTTTAGGATAAGATGTCCATAATCGGACTGAAACCGCCGGAAATAATAAAAGCAGCTGTGTAGCTCAGTGGAGCAAACAGTAGTGGTGTCATGGACGCACCCTGAAAAAGACGGTATCTCGCCTTAAGTCAGATGCCCTGGTAACTCTGTTGCCGGGTAGTTCACATACAGCAAAATGTTGGAGGAAGTATAGAGATGAAATACTTGTTTAAAAAGATTGAGCCTAAGTGGCAGGCAAAATGGGAAGAAGCCAAAGTCTTCGAAGCCAAAGATAACAGTGACAAACCTAAATTCTATGGTCTGGTAGAGTTCCCATATCCAAGCGGTGCCGGTATGCACGTAGGACATATCAAAGCATATTCCAGTCTGGAGGTTATTTCCAGAAAACGTCGTATGGAAGGCTATAATGTACTTTTCCCGATCGGATTTGATGCATTTGGTCTCCCGACAGAGAACTACGCGGTAAAGACCGGAACACATCCACGTATCATCACAGATGAGAACATCAAGAGATTCTCAAACCAGTTAAAAGAAAGTTGGATTTTCCTTTGACTGGAACCGTGTGATCGATACAACAGATGAAGACTACTACAAATGGACACAGTGGATTTTCCTGAAAATGTTTGAAAAAAGGTCTTGTATTCAGAGACAGAACACTGGTTAACTACTGTCCGCACTGTAAAGTAGTCCTTTCCAATGAAGACAGCCAGGGCGGTAAATGTGATATCTGCCACAGCGATGTTGTTCAGAAATCCAAAGATGTATGGTATTTAAGGATCACCCAGTATGCAGATAAGCTTCTGGAAGGTCTGAAAGATGTAGATTATCCGGATAATGTAAAACAGCAGCAGATCCACTGGATCGGCAAATCAAAAGGTGCTTTCGTTAACTTCGATGTTGACGGAATCGATGAGAAACTTGAAATCTATACAACCAGACCGGATACTCTGTTTGGTGTAACATTCATGGTAATCGCACCGGAACATCCGATCATTGACAAATATGCAGATAAAATCACAAACATGGATGAGATCACTGCATATCGTAATGAGTGTGCAAAGAAAACAGAGTTTGAGAGAACTCAGCTTGTAAAAGATAAAACAGGTGTGAGAATCCAGGGACTTGAGGGAATCAACCCGGTTAACGGTAAGAAAATTCCAATCTACATTGCTGACTATGTAATGATGGGATATGGTACAGGTGCTATCATGGCAGTACCTGCTCACGACCAGCGTGACTATGATTTCGCGAAGAAATTCGGCATCGACATTATCGAAGTTATCAAAGGCGGAGATATTTCCAAAGAAGCCTATACAGGCGACGGCGAAATGGTAAACTCCGATTTCCTGAACGGATATGCAAAGAAGAAAGATTCTATTGAGCGTATGTTGGAAGAACTGGAGAAAAAAGGAATCGGTAAAGCCGGTGTTCAGTATAAGATGAAAGACTGGGCATTCAACCGCCAGAGATACTGGGGTGAGCCAATCCCGCTTATCCACTGCCCGAACTGCGGTGTTGTGGCAGTTCCGGAGAACGAACTTCCGCTGCGCCTGCCGGATGTAAAGGACTTCGAGCCGGGTGAAGACGGACAGTCCCCACTTGCAAAGATTGATTCTTTCGTAAACTGCACATGCCCGAAATGTGGTGCTGCAGCGAAGCGTGAGACAGATACCATGCCTCAGTGGGCAGGATCTTCCTGGTATTTCTTAAGATATACAGATCCGCACAATGCAAATGCACTGGCAGATATGGACAAACTGAAATACTGGATGCCTGTTGACTGGTACAATGGTGGTATGGAACACGTTACCAGACATATGATCTACTCCAGATTCTGGCATCATTTCCTGTATGATCTTGGCGTAGTAAATACACCGGAACCATATGCAAAACGTTCCATCCAGGGATTGATCCTCGGACCGGACGGAGATAAAATGAGTAAATCCAAGGGCAACGTAGTTGATCCGCTGGATATTGTAGAAGAATACGGTGCAGATACTCTTCGTACCTATGTACTGTTTATGGGTGACTATGGCGCAGCTACACCGTGGAGCGAGAACTCTGTAAAGGGCTGCAAGAAGTTCTTGGACCGTGTTGCAGGGTTGACAGATATCCTTTCTGAAGAATCCGTATCTGATGAACTGGAGATGAAACTCCACCGTACCATCAAGAAAGTTTCTTCTGATATCGAGAACCTGAAATTCAATACAGCGATCGCCAGCCTGATGACACTCATTAATGAGATCACAGCAGAAGGACACTTAAGCAAAGATGACCTTACCATCTTTATCAAACTGCTTAGCCCGTTTGCGCCGCATATCTGCGAAGAAATCTGGGAATTCATCGGAGGTGAAGGCTTACTGGCAGTTTCCGAATGGCCGAAATACGATGAAGGCAAAACAATTGCCAAGACCGTTGAGATCGGTGTACAGGTAAACGGTAAAGTAAGAGGAACAATCGTAATCCCTAACGGATGTGAAAAAGAAAAAGCATTCGAGATCGCCAAAGCAGACGAGAGAATTGCTTCCTTCCTGGAAGGTAAGAACCTTATCAAAGAGATTTATGTACCGAACAAGATTGTAAACTTTGTTGCGAAATAATAGAAACAGTAAAAAGAGGACTGACAGAAATTTTTCTGAACAGTCCTCTTTTGAGTTTGACAGCTGTATTTTTAGACCTTTTCAGGCAACCGCCTGCTGATATGCCGGAATGTCAGTGTAAACACGATTCCCTTCACGATAGAAGAGATTGTAAGCGCCCACCATACACCATTTAATCCCATTCCCGCATGTGTCAGGATCAATGCCAGCGGGATTCGTGAGCCTGTCAGGATCACACTGATCGTACTGGATAATCTGGTGCGTCCAAGTCCTGATAATGCGCCCACTGTCATCAGCTCAATGGACATAAAGACTTCACTGAATCCGATAATGACCAGATAATTGACAGCAGTATCCAGAGCTTCTTTTTCGTGGAAAAATAACCTGGCAATTGGTTCCGGAAGAAAGACAAAAGCTGCAGTGACAAACAGGCCCCAAATTGTGAGAACGCGAAATGACAGACTGTAACCTTTACGGATACGGTCTTTTTTTCGTGCACCGTAGTTTTGGGCAATAAAAGCATTCAATGCTGAAGCAAAACCATCTGCAGTATTCCAGGATACGGATTCAATCTGTCCGCCAACACGTTGCGTTGCAATAGCGGCAGCACCATAACCGGAAACCATACGGGTCAGAACCATGGAGATGAAACAGTAAATGCTTCCCTGTATAGCTGTGGGAAACCCGATCCTGAAAATGTGCTTATAATATTCTTTTGGAAAAACAGACAGCAGATTCAGATGCTGTAAAACATTGGGCTCCAGTCTGGAATGCCGGATACGCAGAACCATCACTACAAAAACCAGAATCTGTGAACTTACTGTCGCAATAGCGGCTCCGGCAACCTCCAGCCTCGGGAAAGGTCCGATGCCAAGGATCAGCAGCGGATCCAGGATCATATTTCCTGCAAGCCCGATAAAGTTTGCAAGCAGGGGAGTGCGGGAATCTCCCTGCGCAGTAGAGAGTCCGGTCAGCGTCAGATTCAGATAAGAAAAAAGGATCAGCCCACAGGTGATCAATGTATAAGATCTGGCAGCAGTATAAGTTTCTGCGTCGGTCAGATTAAAAAATCCCAGCAGAGGTTGTATGAAAATAACACAGACAGCAGCAAACAAAATGCCGGACAGTGCAGTGAGCTGCAGAGAACCGGCAGCATAGGAACGTGCCTGGTCATAATCTTTGCGCCCGCATGCCTGAGCTGTATTTACCTGTCCGCCCATTCTTGACAGGGATGCAAGCCCCTGGGAGAGCCAGACATACATTCCGCCTACTCCCACGCCTGCAACCGCCTTTGCGCCAAGCAGTCCGATCCATGCCATATCCATAATACTGTATGCTGTTCCCAGCATGGAAGAAATCATGATAGGCAGAGCCAGCTCTGCCAGAGTTTTCAGGATCGGACCGGAAGTCAGATCCACAGTTTTTGCTTTACTCATTTGTAATAACCCTTCATGTACTAATTATTATAATACTTTTGTAGTCCATTTACTGCAGTCCCATACCTGAGAAACCACATCGCGGTAAAACTCCGGTTCATGGCAGATCAGGAGAATGCTTCCCTTATATTCGATCAATGCCTGCTTCAAAGCTTCTTTTGCATCCACATCCAGATGATTGGTAGGCTCGTCCAGAAGCAGAATGTTCGTTTCTTTATTCACCAGCTTACACAGACGCACCTTCGCCTGCTCCCCGCCACTCAGTACACGTACCTGACTTTCAATATGCTTGGTAGTCAGACCGCATTTGGCGAGAGCAGACCGCACCTCATACTGAGTATAAGACGGAAACTCCGCCCAGATCTCATCAATACAGGTAGTCTTGTTATCACCCTTTACTTCCTGCTCAAAATATCCAATCTGAAGATTCTCCCCGAGTTCGCAGGAACCCTTCAGAGACGGGATCAACCCCAGAATACTCTTCAGTAAAGTTGTCTTACCGATACCGTTTGCACCAACCAGCGCAATCTTATTTCCTCTTTCCATAGAGAGAGTAACAGGTCTGGAAAGAGGTTCATTATAACCAATAACCAGATCCTTCGTTTCGAAAATATATTTCCCCGGAGTGCGTCCGTATTTAAAATTGAAACTCAGGCTTCGGCTTCTCGGCAGCAAGCTCGATCACATCCATCTTATCCAGCTTCTTCTGTCTGGACATTGCCATATTTCTTGTAGAAATCCCTGGCCTTATTTCTTGCGACGAAATCCTTCAGTTCACTGATTTCCTGCTGCTGGCGTCTGTAAGCAGCCTCAAGCTGAGCCTTCTTCACCTCATACACTTCCTGGAAATGATCATAATCCCCGACATAACGGTTCAGTTCCTGATTCTCCATATGATAAACCAGATTGATAACAGAATTCAGAAACGGAATATCGTGGGAGATAAGAATAAATGCATTCTCATAATCCTGCAGATAACGCTTCAGCCATTCGATATGTTCCTCATCCAGATAGTTGGTAGGCTCGTCCAGAAGCAGGATATCCGGCTTCTCCAGAAGCAGCTTGCCAAGCAGAACCTTGGTTCTCTGACCGCCACTCAGATCTGTAACATCACGTTCCAGTCCGATATCCAGAAGTCCCAGGGCTCTGGCAACTTCCTCCACCTTCGCATCGATCACATAGAAATCATGCATGGTAAGGGTATCCTGAATAGTTCCCAGCTCCTCCATCAGAGTATCCATCTCCTCAGGAGAAGCAGTGCCAAGAGAGTCACAGATCCCATTCATTCTTTCCTCCATCTCAAAGAGATAAGAGAACGCAGACTTCAGCACGTCACGGATGGACATACCCTGAGAAAGGACAGAATGCTGGTCCAGATAGCCGACACGTACATTCTTTGCCCATTCAATCTTACCCTCATCCGGCATCAGCTTTCCGGTTACAATATTAAAGAAAGTAGATTTACCTTCCCCGTTGGCACCAACCAGTCCAATATGCTCGCCCTTTAACAGGCGGAAAGACACATCATTAAAAATCGCCCTGTCTCCGAAACCATGTGTCAGATGTTCAACATTCAAAATACTCATAAAAAGAAATTCTCCTTAATTATTGTTATATAATGTCAGGGTCAAAAGGTATTTCACCCCTGACCTGACATCCACGAATTACTTACTCCGCTGCAAAGCAGCTCCCGCAATTCTTTTAATATTTGTAACTATACAACAGTATGATCAGACTTCCCTGACTCCTTTTAATGACGGCTCAGCCATCAGCGAATAATTTGTATAATAAACCACAAATCCGGGCTTCGCCCCTGCAGGCTTTTTCACCTGCTTCTTCTGGATATAATCAATCTCCACCTTAGGAGCAGTACGTCCTTTGGAATAATAAGCAGCAAGCTGTCCCGCAATCTCAAAGATATGATCCGGCAGTTCGCCGTCCTTAGACTTCACGACCACATGCGAACCGGCCATCTTCTTGGCATGAAACCACCAGTCATTCCCTGTGGCAAACTTAAAGGTAAGCTCATCATTCTGGAAATTATTTTTTCCCACATAAATATCATACCCATCCTCAGTCACATAATGGAACGGCTTAGACTTACTCTGCGCCTTCTGCCCCTTCCTGCGGTCATAATGCTTCTTAATATACCCATACTCCATCAGCTCTTCCTTGATCTGTGCCAGATCACTCTCAGCCAAAGCAATATCCAGAGCATTGGAAACAGACTCCAGATGCTCAATCTCACTTCTCGTATCTGCAATCTGCTCAGTCAGAGCCTCCTCCGTACGCTTCAGCTTTCCATACTTGTCAAAATACTTCTTGGAATTCTCCGCCGGAGTCATAGTAGGATCAAGAGGAATGGTAATCTCCTCATTGGTATAATAATTCAGAGCCTTAAACGACTTACATCCATCCTCCAGCCCATACCCATAAGTATTGATCAGCTCCCCGTAAACCTTATACTTCTCTTTCTTCGCAGTATCCTTCATCTGCTTCTCCTGCAGACTCAGCTTCTTACGGTTACGCTCCAGCGCAGTCTGCACGATCCTTCTCAGATCCGAAGACTTCTGATGGATACGCGTCAGAGTATTCTTTGTCGCATAATAAGTCTCCAGCATCTGTGAAACACTCTCAAACTCCACAGAATGATACTCCGGTCCATACTGCTGGAACGCAAACACACCATACTCCACAGGTTCTTCCCCCCGATAAACAATATTCGGAGAAAAATCCCCCTCCACAACCTGATCCATCAGCCTGCGGAACGTATGATACAAATGCACCCTCGCCGCCTCATCCAGAGACTGCGCTGCATCACTCCCGTCGATCGAAGCCCTGAAACAGATCTCCTCCGCAACAACCGGACTGATTCCAGTAAGAGAAGAGTAAACAGCCCTGGAAACATTACATGGCTTCCTGCACACAACATCACAGAACTCCTCCTCACTCACAGTCAGCGGATCCAGCTTATCCTGCGTCTTCGGAATAAAATACTCCCTTCCCGGAAGCACCTCACGCACAGAACTCATATGAGAAGAAACATGCTTGATACTATCCAGGATCATTCCCTTATCATCACAGAAAATAATATTACTGTGCTTGCCCATCAGCTCCATGATAAGAACCTTCTTACAAGGATCCCCCAGCTCATTCAGATGCTCCAGTTCAAACATCACCACACGCTCCATCCCCGGCTGCCTGATATCCGAAACCCTCGCACTTCCAATATGCTTACGCAGCAGCATACAGAAATTAGGCGCAGTCATAGGACTGGGCTTATTCTTGGAAGTAAAATAAATCAGCGGAAGAGAAGCACTGGCCGAAAGCAGCAGCCTGCACTGCCCATTCGCCCCCTTCCCCGTAATCAAAAGCTCATCTGCCTCCGGCTGAGCAATCTTATTAAACCGTCCTCCATCCAAATTCAAATGCAGCTCCCTCACCATAGCCGCAATCGTAATCCCATCAAAAGCCATATAAAAACACTCCTTTTTAAATAATACTCACAATAATCAAAATCTCAGTCCCCAATATGACTGATAAAAGGCAAAGCCCTTTCTGACAAACAAACTCTAATATAACAGGCCTCTCTGAAAGCCTTCCAATTAAATATACCATATACCTCCCATAGCCAGTCACCAGCAGGAGAAAATAAATAGTTCCGGGCGCATTTGCAGGGGTTGTAGTAACTCTTAGGCTTCGGGAATCTGCGTTATGAAAAAAACAGCAACCTGTCTGAGCGAAGTCGAGTTTTGCTGTTTTTTTCATGCCTTTAGCAGATTTCCGAAGCCTTAGAGTTGACTAAACCTCGAAACCGCACCCGGAACTATTTATTTTCTCCTGCGTCCTACCTGCGTCCCACCTGCGGCGTCCCTCTTGTAAGTATACCACACATTTCCTACCGCCATCAACGAAAAAATGTTTGACTCCCATTCTATAATGAACTATAATAAATCTGTATGTAAACCAGAACAGGCACACATACCCCGACACTAATAGACAGACAAAGAGAGAAAAACTATGATAAAAAGCATGACAGGTTTCGGCCGGGCAGAAGTCGTGACCAAAGAAAGAAAAATAACAATCGAACTAAAATCTGTCAACCACAGATACCTGGATCTCAGCATCAAAATGCCCAGAAAACTCAATTTCCTGGAAGGCGCAGTCAGAAACCTGATGAAAACCTACATCCAGAGAGGCAAAGTTGATGTATACATCACATACGAAGACTACACCCTGGACAACGGAGCTCTCAAATACAACAGAGAACTCGCATCCGAATACATCACCTGTCTTAAACAGATGCAGCAGGACTTTGACCTTGACTACGATATCAAAGTCAGCACCCTGTCACGCTATCCGGAGGTACTTGTCATGGAAGAACAGTCTGTTGATGAGGAAGCACTCTGGGAATCTCTGGAACCGCCCCTTCGCGAGGCATGTGAGAAATTTGTCCAGACAAGGATACTGGAAGGCAGAAATCTTGAGAAAGACCTTATCGGAAAACTGGACAGCCTTGAAGAAAAAGTATTACGTGTAGAAGCCCGCTCTCCGGAAGTAGTCAATGCCTACAGGACCAAACTGGAAGCAAAAGTTTCCGAGCTGCTGGAAGACACACAGATCGACGACAACCGCATCGCAGCAGAAGTCATCCTGTTTTCAGACAAAATCTGCAATGATGAGGAAACCGTTCGCCTTCACAGCCACATCAGGAACATGAAAAAGATGCTCACAACAGAGAAAGAAGGCATCGGACGCAAACTGGACTTCATGGCACAGGAAATGAACAGAGAAGCAAACACGATTTTATCTAAATCAAGTGATCTGGAGATCTCCAACATTGCCATTGATCTGAAAACAGAGATCGAGAAAGTCAGAGAACAGATCCAGAACGTAGAATAGAGGAAGAAAACGTGGCAAGACTTATTAATATCGGTTTTGGAAATGTAGTCAATTCACAGAAAATCGTGGCAGTGGTAAGCCCGGATGCGGCACCTGTAAAAAGAATGGTGCAGAGCATAAAGGGAACCCGGTCACTGATTGATGCAACTCAGGGGCGAAAGACAAAAGCAGTAATCGTCACAAGCGACGATTATCTGGTGCTCAGCGCACTTCAGCCTGAGACCATTGCCCGGAGATTTGCAGAAATATATGAAAACGAGGATAAGGGAGAGACCCATGAATAAAGGAATTTTAGTAGTGGTTTCCGGATTTTCCGGTGCAGGAAAAGGCACAGTAATGAAACGCCTCATGGAGAAATATGATGGTTATGCATTATCTGTCTCCGCAACAACCAGAAAACCCCGTCCCGGTGAAGAGGACGGCAGAGAATATTTCTTCCGTACAAGGGATGAATTTGAGAAGCTGATCGAAGAGGATGCATTGCTTGAATATGCCCGGTATGTGGAAAATTATTACGGTACCCCACGCTCTTATGTCGAAGAGCAGCTTCAGGCAGGCAGAAATGTAATCCTTGAGATCGAAATCCAGGGCGCAATGAAGATCAAAGAGAAAATACCGGAAGCACTTCTGGTGTTTGTAACTCCGCCGACTGTGGAGGAACTGGAACGCCGTCTCACAGGCAGAGGAACAGAAACCGCACAGGTGATCGCAGACAGACTTGCAAGAGCCGGTGAAGAGGCAGAAGGTATGGGACAATATGACTATATTCTTGTCAACGATACTGTAGAGGAATGCGTAGACCATCTTCATCAGATTATTGTGAGTGAACATTCCAGAGTATCCAGAAATGCAGAATTTATCGCAGATATCCAGAAACAGACAAAAGCATTTCAGAAATGATAAACATGCGGCCCAGACCGCTTAAAAGAAAGGAGAAAATACATGATACATCCGTCTTATACAGAATTAATCGAAGCAATCAATACAAACAGTGAGGACGACGATACAACAATGTCCCTTAACAGCCGTTATTCCCTTGTACTTGCTGCAAGTAAACGTGCGCGCCAGATCATTGCAGGTTCCAAACCAATGGTAGAGGGTGCGGCAGGCAAGAAACCTCTCTCAGTTGCGATCGACGAGCTCTACAAAGGAAAAGTAAAGATCCTTGCTCCGGAAGAAGAGGATGAAGAAGGAACAGAACAGACAGCTGAGGCACAGACAGAAGAATCAGCACAGGCTTCTGAAATCACAGAGACTGCTGAAACAGCAGAAGAAACAACTGAAGAGTAAGAACTGATGGTAACACAATAGATAAACAAAAGGATGTGTCTGAGAATTACAGAGGTATATTTTCAGGCACATTCTTATAGGAGAATTTATGAAATTATTATTCGTATCATTAGGCTGTGACAAGAACCTTGTAGATTCCGAAGAAATGCTTGGACTTCTTACAGGTAACGGGTTCGAGATCGTAGATGATGAAACTGAAGCAGAGGCCATTGTGGTGAACACCTGCTGCTTCATCAATGACGCAAAGGAAGAGAGCGTCAACACCATCCTTGAGATGGCAGAATACAAGAAAACCGGGAGCTGTAAAGTCCTGGTTGTCACAGGATGTATGGCACAGCGTTATAAAAATGAGATCATTGAGGAAGTACCGGAAGTAGATGCAGTACTTGGCACAACTTCCTACGGAGACATCCTTAAGGCAATCCGTGAAGCAATGGAAGGAAAACATTTCCAGGAATTTAAAGATATTGATTATCTTCCGGAAAAGCTTGGCAAACGTGTTCTCACAACAGGTGGACATTTCGGATACCTCAAGATAGCAGAAGGCTGTGATAAACACTGCACCTACTGTATCATCCCGAAACTTCGCGGTAAATTCCGAAGCGTTCCGATGGAACGTCTGGTAACACAGGCAAAGGAGATGGCAGAGGAAGGCGTAAAAGAGCTGATCCTTGTCGCACAGGAGACAACCGTATATGGAACTGATATATATGGAAAGAAATCTCTTCATATCCTCCTGAAAGAGTTATGCAAGATCAAAGGAATCCGCTGGATCCGCGTGCTTTACTGCTATCCGGAGGAAATTTACGATGAACTGATCCAGACCATGAAAGAGGAGAAGAAGATCTGCCATTATCTGGATCTTCCGATCCAGCATGCAAGTGACCGTATCTTAAAGAGAATGGGAAGAAGGACAACACAGGCAGAGCTGGTGGAGATTGTAAATAAGCTTCGTCGGGAGATTCCTGACATCGTGCTCCGTACCACTCTGATCTCCGGATTCCCCGGGGAAACACAGGAAGACCACGAAGAGCTGATGAGCTTTGTGGATGAGATGGAATTTGACCGTCTGGGAGTATTTACTTACTCACCGGAAGAAGATACACCTGCAGCAACGATGCCTGATCAGGTTGCGGAAGAAGTCAAAGAGGCCAGACGTGACGAGATCATGGAGCTTCAGCAGGAGATTTCCTATGATAAGGGAACTGACCGTATCGGACAGGAACTTCTCGTGATGATCGAGGGAAAAGTTGCAGATGAGAGCGCATACATTGGCAGAACTTACGGAGATGCACCAAAAGGGTCGACGGTTATATTTTTCGTGCAGACAGGAGAACTCCTGATGACAGGAGATTTTGCAAAGGTACGTGTGACCGGTGCACTGGAATATGATTTGATAGGAGAGTTGGCAGATGAATACACCGAATAAACTTACAGTAGCCAGAATGATCCTGGTTCCGTTTCTTGTACTGTTTATGCTTACAGACCTGGGCGGTGAGGCAAACCGCTATATAGCACTTGCTATTTTTTGTTGTTGCAAGTGTGACCGACTGGTTTGACGGAAAGCTTGCCAGAAAATACAATCTGGTGACAAACTTTGGAAAATTCATGGATCCTCTTGCAGACAAGCTGCTTGTGTGTTCTGCAATGATCTGCTTTATTGAACTGGAAAAACTTCCGGCATGGTTTGTTATCATTATTATAGGAAGAGAATTTATTATCAGCGGATTCCGTCTGATCGCAGCCGAGAACGGTATTGTGATCGCGGCAAACTACTGGGGCAAATTCAAGACGGTTTCCCAGATGATCATGATCATTTTACTGCTGATCGATCTGGGCGGAGTGTTTGATATTCTGGAACAGATATTTATCTGGCTTTCTCTGGCACTTACCGTTATTTCCCTGATCACATATATCTGGCAGAACAGGAGTGTTCTGTCCATGCAGGATTAGAAAGAAGGCTTTAAATATGGCTTCAGAAAAGGAAGCATCAGAAGAATCAGCATTAGAGGAAACAGCATTAGAAGAAACAGTTGTAGGACTCCTGAAAAAAAGAAAATGACACTGTCTCTTGCCGAGTCCTGTACAGGCGGTGCGGTAGCAGCGGACATCGTAAATGTACCGGGAGCTTCGGAGGTATTTATGTGTGGTTATGTCACATATACAAACCGCGCCAAAAGAAAATGTCTTGGAGTAAAGAAGAGTACACTGAAGAAAGAAGGTGCTGTCTCAGCCAAATGTGCCGGACAGATGGCAAAAGGCGGTGCGAAAGCAGCCAAAACCGATGTCTGTCTCTCTGTGACAGGACTTGCAGGTCCGGGCGGTGGAACAGAGGAAACACCGGTGGGAACCGTATTTATGGGATGTTACTGTGCAGGAAAGACAACTGTGAGGGAATTTCACTTTGAGGGCGACAGAAAAAGTATCAGAGACCAGGCAGTTGAACAGGCACTGACATTTATCTGCGACAGGCTACGCAAATATGACAGATAATAATTGGTGACAAGTTACATTACTGAACATAAGAGTACATTTCGGAAAGTTGATGAAATGTACTCTTTTTGTTATCATAGCAATTCATATTAACCGAATCAGGTAAGTTTTCTGCGGAGTCTGCGAAAAGCAATAAGCAGTGAGTGGGGACTTGGTCACCGTATCATTTTCATAAGGTTCACCACTTTATCAAGTTTTTGTGCCTCTGCGGGAGATTTTCCCATCTTCAGCACTTCAATGATCGCAGAAATCTCATCAGCATTAAATTTCAGACCACCTTTTTTTCCCTGAGCAGCTGCGCTCATCAGGAAAGGCAGCATCTCATTTGCACCCTTTGAACTTCCCTGGGAAGCCAGATTCTGAAGCATATCAAGCTTGGAACGATCCATGCCTGCAAGCTTCGGGTTGTTGCGCCAGTCATCATTCATGGGAATCCTCCTTCTCACCATCTGCAGGCTGATTCATGAGCTGCAGCATCTGAACCATAGCCATCATATTTACCATCTGATTTAATTTATCCCTGCTGGGACCATAACAGAAGCTGCGGATATCATTGACGATATCCACTGGATTCTGGGCCGGCATGCTCATGGCACACAGATCGCTGCCGGAACTTCTTTTGCTGAAAACAGAAACCGTATTGATAAATTCAACCGCTTTTTCATAGACTGAGAAAATCTGCTGTCCTTTTGGCGGAAGATAAGGAATGGCGGCTTTTATCATCTGTCCGCGGTCAGAACTGACCATCTGATCCAGTAAAGTCTGTGAAATCTGCTCTTCATTCATAATATCTGCTTCCATTTTATGTTTTTTATTAACAGAATATGACGGGGAGAAGGATTCTGACATATAATAAAGTAGAATTTAAGTAACTGTGAGACTGCTTTACTGCACGCTGTCTCAAATTTTATGGAATTGCTGCAGGTATCATGCGTTTGCAGTTGCAAAAAAAATGGAGAATCAGATATGGGATCAGAGTCAGAAGAAAAGAAAGAAATGCTTATTATAAATGGAAATGCTTTTTATGAGATAGATCTGGAGTGTGTGAAAAAGAAAAAACAATGTGCTCAGACAGTGCACCCGGAAAAGAAAACAGACAGGATCAATTCCCGGAATATGAAAGATAAGGATAATATCAGGCAGCATGAATAATAAGGACGAAATTATAATCCTGTAAAATATAAAGAGGCAGAGGGAAAGATCCCCCTGCCAACAGAAAATGATTGTCAGCAGCCACATCCACAGCCATTGTTTCCGCATAACAGAAGCAGCACGATAATGATCCAGCAGTTGTCGCCGTGCCACATCCGCCGCAGCCATTGCCGCATCCGCAGTTATTGTTTCCGCACAGGCACAGAAGGATGATGATCCAGAGGATATTACAGCAGGAGTTATTTCCCGCCTGAAAGCACCCCATCCACTGTTACATCCACATCCGTTATTACATCCGCAGCCATTGTCGCATCCGCATCCGCTGTTATTAGCGCAGCCACATCCGCATCCTCCTCTGTCCTCACATCCGCAATTTGTAGCAGCTAAGTCGCTCATATTAAATCCTCCGTTTTTTTTCCTTTACAATCCTATCATATGTGGAACCGCAAAAAGTGTTACAGTTTCATCATTGTTCATTATGTTCACAGTAACCAATAACCTTAAGTTCGATGCGAATTGTTGCTTTTCACAAGTTGACAATAATATATGAATCCGATATAATATACCACGTAACAAATCTGTAATGATTGAGAAAGAAATGCAACAATAACCCAATTAAAACGTAAAACAATACGTATAAAAAGAGAGGAAACGGAGAATAAGAATGAAGAAACATGGGAAACTATTGTTAAAGTATCTGCTCCTTTTTGTGATGACCGTTTTTGTAATGGGCTGTTTTAGTGTATCCGCGGCAACAAAAACAGGATTTGTCACTCAGAAGGGGAAAACCTATTACATAAACAAAGACGGTTCCAAACAGAAAGGCTGGCTGGAACTTAAGGGTAAGAAATATTACTTTGATAAGAAAACAGGAGTTCAGGTAAAAGGCTGGGTAAAAGACTCCAGCGGACAGGCGATCCGATACTTTACCAGAGGAGCCGGATATATGGTGACAGGATTTATCACTGATTCCAATGGAAATACCCGTCATTTTGATGAGACAACAGGCCTGCTGACAAGAGGCTGGCTCACAGATACAGATGAATATAAATATTATTTTTACAGTGGTTCCGGCGTTATGGCCAAAGGCTGGGTGGAGAACAAAAAATGAACAGAAACGCTATTTCAGTCAGGCCAATGGACGTATGTGTACAGGCTGGGTGAAGAGCAGTGCCGGAAATTACAGATACTTTAAGCCGTCAAATGGAATAATGTATACAGGTCTGGAGAAAATTGACTCAGACTATTACTATTTTTCAAAATCAACCGGTGTCCGTTATCAGAAAGGTTTCGGAACCGTAGGAAGTAAGAAATATTATTTCAACCCTTCAGATGGTAAGGCGAAGACAGGCTGGCTTGAGCTTGATGGAAAGAAATATTATTTTGATACATCAGGAGTGATGCTGGCAAATACCATCGCTTCCATTGACGGAACTACATACAGGTTTGATTCTGACGGTGCTGCAACAAAGACTTCCGGTAATGATTACACAGTAGAGGGCAAATATGTCAAGGTCTTTGATGCGAAGAATAATAAATACTACTATATGGAAGAAGAGTTCCTGGAACATCCGGGAATTGCAGACGGAAAGGTGTCAGATCTGGATCTTCTGGCAGCAGTGTGTGATGCAGAAGCAGGAGATCAGGGAGTCGTGGGAATGGAGGCAGTTGCGCTTTGCGTATTAAACTGTACCATTGACCAGTATAAAGAATTTCCGTCACAGATCCGTTATGTGGTATATCAGGGAAAACCTACCCAGTATGCGGTTGTCACAGACGGAGCACTTCTTAAAAGACTGAAAGGCCAGTTTGAGGACAGGACCAATGCCTATGCGGCAGCAAAGGCAGCCATGGAAGTGTTCAGTAACTATGTGAATCATGGCACAAAGAGAACACTCCCGGGATTTAAGACAAAGGATTTCAATTACAAATTCTTTATGACTCCGGCAGCATTTAAGGCACAGAACCTTAATTTCAGCAAGCTGGAATATGAACAGTACAAAGGACATGTATTCTTTGTGGACTGGATTTCAGGGTGAGTACATTAATGCTTTAAGTTGGTGAAATATGAAGAGGATTGTTATAAATTCCTTGACAAATAAATTTTGTATTTGTATACTTGCAGATATATGATATAAAAAAGCACAGATGGGAAAGAGTAACATAGGGAAAACAGACAGAGAGCTGCCGGCAGGTGAGAGGCGCGTGGGGAACTTATGTGAATACCTCCCGGAGCTCTGCACCGAACACCTCAGAGATATTGTAAGGTAAGTAGGCTGCAGCGGAGTGGCATCCGTTAACATGCTTAAGTAACAGAGAGAACCGTTGTTTATCATAACAATGGCATGGTTTGTTACTTATTGAGGCAGAGAATGCGAGTTTTCTGCGAATTTAGGTGGTATCGCGGGACCCGGTTCTCGTCCTAAACGGACAGGAACCGGGTTGTTTTATTTTATTACGAGGAGGAAACAAACAATGACAGTTTGGGACGAGCTGAAAGCCCGTGGTCTGATTGCCCAGGTAACAGACGAAGAAGAGATCAAAGAAATGGTAAATAATGGAAAAGCCACATTTTACATTGGCTTTGACCCTACCGCAGACAGCCTTCACGTAGGACATTTCATGGCACTTTGCCTGATGAAACGTCTGCAGATGGCGGGAAATAAACCAATCGCATTATTAGGCGGCGGAACCGGTATGATCGGTGACCCGTCCGGAAGATCTGATATGCGTCAGATGATGACAGTGGAGACCATTCAGCACAACATCGACTGCTTCAAGAAACAGATGGAGCGTTTCATCGACTTCTCAGACGGCAAGGCATTAATGGTAAACAATGCAGACTGGTTGATGAATTTAAATTATGTAGAGGTACTTCGTGATGTTGGACCACATTTCTCTGTAAACCGTATGCTCTCTCACGAGTGCTACAAACAGCGTATGGAACGTGGACTTACATTCCTTGAGTTCAACTATATGATCATGCAGAGCTACGACTTCTACATGCTGTATCAGAAATACGGCTGCACCATGCAGTTCGGCGGTGATGACCAGTGGGCAAATATGCTTGGCGGTACAGAGCTGATCCGTCGTAAACTTGGCAAAGATGCCTATGCCATGACGATCACACTTCTTTTGAACTCCGAAGGTAAGAAAATGGGTAAAACACAGTCAGGTGCTGTATGGCTTGACCCGGAGAAGACTTCTCCTTTCGATTTCTACCAGTACTGGAGAAATGTGGATGATGCAGATGTTATCAAATGCATGCGTCTCCTTACCTTCCTTCCGTTAGAAGAGATCGACGAGATGGCGAAATGGGAAGGAAGCCAGTTAAACAAAGCAAAAGAAATCCTTGCATACGAGCTGACAAATCTGGTTCATGGCGAAGAGGAAGCAAAGAAAGCACAGGAAGGCGCAAGAGCACTTTTTGCAGGCGGCGCTGACACAGCACATATGCCGACAACTGAGCTTGCAGACGAAGACTTCTCAGAAGAAGGAACAATCGACCTGATCTCCATGCTTGTAAAAGCAGGAATGGTTCCAACACGTTCCGAGGGACGTCGTGCCATTGAACAGGGCGGTGTTTCCATTGACGGTGAGAAGATCACAGATGTGAAATACACAGTTGCCAAAGATGCACTTACAGGTGAAGGTGTAGTGCTGAAAAAAGGCAAAAAGAAATTCAATAAAGTTCTGGCAAAATAAAAAATTCATTATAGAAATATCGGCGGATACTGCTGAACCGGTGCCGCCGATTTCAGGAGGAAAAGATTATGAAGAAATACGGAGTAAACGAACTTCGTCAGATGTTCCTCGACTTCATGGAGAGCAAAGGACATCTGGTAATGAAAAGCTTTTCCCTGGTACCACAGGGAGATAAGAGTCTTCTGCTGATCAACGCAGGTATGGCTCCGCTGAAACCATATTTTACAGGTGCTGAAATCCCGCCAAGAACAAGAGTAAGTACCTGCCAGAAGTGTATCCGTACAGGTGATATCGAGAATGTAGGTAAAACTGCACGTCACGGTACATTCTTTGAGATGCTTGGTAACTTCTCCTTTGGTGACTACTTTAAGAAAGAAGCCATCCACTGGTCCTGGGAATTCCTCACAGAGGTAGTAGGACTGGATGCAAACCGTCTGTATCCTTCCGTATATCTGGAAGATGATGAAGCATTTGACATCTGGAACAAAGAAATCGGAATCCCGGCTGAAAGAATATTCCGTTTTGGAAAAGAAGATAACTTCTGGGAGCATGGCGCTGGCCCTTGCGGTCCATGTTCTGAAATCTACTATGACCGTGGAGAAAAATACGGATGCGGTAAACCTGGCTGTACAGTAGGCTGTGACTGCGACCGTTACATGGAAGTATGGAACAACGTATTTACCCAGTTTGAGAACGATGGAAACGGAAATTATACAACACTGAAACAGAAGAACATTGATACAGGTATGGGTCTGGAACGTCTGGCAGTTGTTGTGCAGGACGTAGATTCCATCTTCGATGTAGATACTATCTGCGCACTGCGTAACCTGGTATGTAAGATCTCCGGAAAAGAATACGAGAAGAATTATAATGATGACGTATCCATCCGTCTGATCACAGACCATATCCGTTCTGCAACATTTATGATCTCCGACGGTATCATGCCTACAAACGAAGGCCGCGGTTATGTACTCCGCCGTCTGATCCGTCGTGCAGCACGTCACGGACGTCTTCTTGGAATCGAAGGCACCTTCCTTGCAAAATTAAGTGAAGAAGTGATCAATGGTTCCAAAGCAGGATATCCGGAGCTGGAAGAGAAGAAAGAATTTATCTTTAAAGTTCTCACAAATGAAGAAAACCAGTTCAACAAGACCATTGACCAGGGTCTCCGTATCCTTGGAGAGATGGAAGATGAGATGAAAGCGGCAGGAGAGAAAACACTTTCCGGCGAAAATGCATTCAAATTATATGATACTTACGGATTCCCGATGGATCTTACAAAAGAGATCCTTGAGGAAAAAGGATATGATATTGACGAGGCAGGCTTCCAGAAATGTATGGAAGAGCAGAGAAACAAAGCCCGTTCTGCACGTGAAGTAACCAACTATATGGGTGCTGACGCAACTGTATATGATGATATTGATGTAAATGTTACAACAGAATTCGTAGGATACGATCATCTTACCTTTGATTCCAAAGTAACAGTCCTTACAACAGAGACAGAGATCGTAAACTCCCTGATGGAAGGACAGAAAGGAACTGTCTTTACAGAGCAGACTCCATTCTATGCAACTATGGGTGGACAGGTCGGAGATACAGGTGTGATCGAAAACTGCAAACGGTAAGTTCGTAGTAGAAGACACCATCAAGCTTCGCGGCGGCAAATTTGGCCATGTAGGTCATATGGAATCCGGTATGATCTCCACAGGCGAAACGGTTTCCCTGAAAGTGGACGAAGCTGCAAGAAGAGATACAGAGAAGAACCACAGTGCAACACATCTTCTTCAGAAAGCTCTGAAAGAAGTTCTTGGTTCTCATGTAGAGCAGAAGGGTTCTCTTGTAACTGCTGACAGACTTCGTTTCGACTTTGCCCACTTCACAGCTATGACTGCTGAGGAAATCGGTAAAGTTGAAAAAATTGTAAATGAGCAGATTCAGGCAGGACTTGAGGTTCATACCGATATCATGGATGTTGAGGAAGCAAAGAAGTCCGGTGCTATGGCACTGTTTGGCGAGAAGTATTCCCAGAAGGTACGTGTGGTATCTATGGGTGATTTCTCCAGAGAGCTCTGTGGTGGTACCCATGTTGCAAATACAAGCTCCATCATGCTGTTTAAGATTGTTTCTGAGTCCGGTATCGCAGCAGGTGTCCGCCGTATTGAGGCACTGACCGGAAACGGGGTTCTGGAATACTATAAGAAGCAGGAAGCACTTCTTCACGAGGCTGCCAAGGCTCTGAAAACAACCCCTTCCGAGATGATTGAGAAGATCACACATCTTCAGGGTGAGGTGAAGGCTCTTGCAAGTGAGAATGAATCTCTGAAGAGCAAACTGGCTCAGGGTGCTCTGGGAGATGTTATGGATAAAGTAGTAGAAGTCAAAGGCGTAAAACTTCTGGCTGCAAAAGTAGACGGAGTTGACATGAATGGACTTCGTGACCTCGGAGATCAGCTGAAAAACAAACTCGGTGAAGGTGTTGTCCTTCTGGCAGCAGTAAACGGTGAGAAAGTAAACCTTCTTGCAATGGCTACTGATGCAGCACAGAAAGCAGGCGCTCACGCAGGTAACCTGATCAAAGCAGTGGCAGCGATCGTTGGCGGTGGCGGCGGCGGACGTCCGAACATGGCACAGGCCGGCGGAAAGAACCCTGCCAAAGCTCAGGAAGCTGTAGATGCAGCAGCAGGAATCCTTGAAGGTCAGATAAAGTAAAAATTGTTACTGCTCACTTTGTGACCAGCAACACGCTTCGCGATGCAGGAAATATGAACCTCCTTGTGCAATGCCCAAGGAGTATCGTTTGCTTCGCAAACTTAATTTATGCTAATCGCATAAATTCGCGCGGTATGTCTCGGGATTTTGGCATATTTATGCCAAAACACCTCGCGGGATAGTGGCGTGTGAATAGTAACTAAAAAAATCTGCAAAATTTAACCAAAAAGATGTTGACGAACCCACAGGCAATGATATATAATATCACTTGTGCAAGAAAAAATACCCAGACAGTTGTATTTTAGCACAATCTACAACTGGAGGGAGGTTAGGTGTGAGTCTATGTCAAACGTAATCGTAAAAGAGAACGAGACTTTAGATAGCGCTCTTCGCAGATTCAAGAGAAGCTGTGCAAAAGCAGGAATCCAGCAGGAAATCCGCAAAAGAGAGCATTACGAGAAACCAAGCGTTCGTCGTAAAAAGAAATCTGAAGCCGCAAGAAAACGTAAATATAATTAATTGTGCGCAAAAATCCCTGGCAGTTCTGTCAGGGATTTTTATCATAATTTGGACAATAATCAGGGGAAGGAAGTAATCTTGAAGGCAGAAAATAACAAAATACTTAAAGAAAAGAAAAACTGGATCCTTTTACTGTTTAAAAAACTGGCAAAGCTGATTTTCAACAGAATCTTTTATGTTGCGGTTGCAATGCTTGTCCAGCTCGGATGGATCTTAATGATGGTACTGCGTCTGGCTGCGTATTCCAGATATATTGATATCGGATTAAGGCTGATAGGTATTGTGCTGGTATTGTGGATTTTGAATAAGGAAATAAATCCTTCCTATAAACTGGCCTGGACCATGCTGATCTTGATCCTGCCAATCCTTGGAGTGGTATTATATTTTGTATTTGGACGTTCCAGGATCGCTGCGATCATGCAGCAGCATTTTGAACAGAGGATTGAGGAGAGCAGGGAGTATCTGCGGGATTGTCCACAGACGAGGCAGAAGCTGGAGGCTCTGGATCCCTCGGCTTCAAATCAGTCCAGATATATTTCGGATGTTTCCAGATTTCCGGTCCATGAGAATACAACTGCAGAGTATTTTCAGGTAGGAGATGATATGTTCCCGGTGCTTGTGAGGGAACTGAAACAGGCGAAGAAATATATTTTTATTGAATATTTCATTATCAATGATGGGGTGATGTGGCAGACAATCCTGAATATTCTGGAAGAGAAAGCTGCGGAGGGCGTTGATGTGCGCCTGATCTATGACGGATTTGGCTGTCTTACAACACTTCCCCATAAATATTATGAAGAGCTTCAGAAAAAAGGAATCAAATGTCAGGTATTTAATCCTTTCCGTCCCATTTTGAATATTATCCAGAATAACCGGGATCACAGGAAGCTCTGTATCATTGACGGATGGGTTGGATTTACGGGAGGCATCAATCTTGCAGATGAATATATCAACCAGAAAGCGCGTTTCGGACACTGGAAGGACACTGCAGTTATGCTCAAAGGGGAAGCTGTCTGGAATATGACGGTAATGTTTCTCCATATGTGGGCGGTGATCGGCAGATCTGAAGAAAGTATTGATTATGAAGCCTATTTTCCCCACAGATATCATGAGGGAGAATTTGAGAGTGACGGATTTGTCCAGCCATTCTGTGATACACCTCTGGATGAGGAGGTTGTCGGTGAAGATGTATATCTGAACATTATCAACAAGGCAAAAAAATATGTATATATCTGTACTCCCTATCTGATCATAGATAATGAGATGATGACTGCCCTCTGTCTGGCAGCCAAAAGCGGGGTGGACGTGCGTATTATGACGCCGGGAATCCCTGACAAGAAGCTGGTATTTATCCTTACCCAATCCTATTACAGACAGCTTCTGGAAGCCGGTGTAAAGATTTATGAATATCAGCCCGGTTTCCTTCACGCAAAATCCTTTGTGAGTGATGATGAGATTGGAGTTGTGGGAACCATCAACCTGGACTATCGAAGTCTTTATCTTCATTTTGAGGATGGTGTATGGATCTACAGAAACAGAGTAATACAGGATATCAAAGATGATTTTATCCAGACTATGGAATATTGCAGGCAAATAGAACCGGAATTCTGCCTGAACAGAAATATAGGGCTGCGTATCATGCAGAATATTTTCCGCGCATTTGCGCCGCTGATGTAAAATGAGCACTGAAAATCGTATTTTTATGGTTTTCAGTGCTTTTTATCTGATTATGATCAGGTATCGGATCGGATTAAGATGCATTATTTTATTGGATTGCTATATAATGAATAAAGAAAGTAGTCTTAGAGCGTGCGCCGGCAGCCTGCCGGTACATTGATCGGAGAGAGAATATGCGAAAAAAATGGATCTCCATAATATGCGCTGTGATCATCATGGTCTGCACTATCATTACCCCTGCTTATGCCGCCGGAATCTTTTTGCCCGAGGAAAGCAATACCAAACAGGCAGAATCCACAGATCTTATTGAAGCACCATCAGGAATCTTAATGGAAGCGCAGACAGGAACAGTCGTTTATCAGAAGGATGCGGATACCAGACGAAGCCCTGCCAGTATCACGAAGATCATGACTCTGATCCTGATCTTTGATGCTCTGGATAAAGGCAGCCTGAAAATGGACGACACAGTCACAACCAGTGCCCATGCAAAGTCAATGGGCGGTTCTCAGGTGTTTCTGGAGGAGGGGGAAATCCAGACAGTGGAAACCCTGATCAAATGCATTGTGATCGCGTCAGGAAACGATGCCAGCGTAGCAATGGCAGAGCATATCTGCGGCAGTGAACAGGAATTTGTCCGCCACATGAATGAACGGGCAGAAGGACTTGGGATGAAAAATACTCATTTTGAAGACTGCTGTGGTCTGACAGAATCTCCCGATCATTACACAACAGCCAGGGACATTGCCATCATGAGCAGGGAACTGATCACAAAATATCCGAAAATTCTGGAATATTCTTCCATATGGATGGAAAATATCACCCATGTGACCAGGCAGGGGACCAAGGAATTCGGACTTACCAATACCAACAAACTGATCCGCAGCTATGAGGGCTGTGTCGGTCTGAAAACAGGAAGCACCAGTATTGCAAAATACTGTCTCAGCGCAGTCGCCAAAAGAAATGACATTACTCTGATCGCAGTAGTGATGGCAGCCCCGGACTATAAAGTGCGATTTAAAGATGCTGCCTCCATGTTAAATTATGGCTTTTCAAAATGCAGCCTGTACATAGATAAGAAAATGGAAGCTCTGCCTGAGATTCCGGTCAGAAATGGAAAGAAAAAGACGGTTTCCCTGGTTTATGAGGAACAGTTCCACTATTTGGATACCACAGGACAGAATATCGGGAATGTAAAAAGAAAGCTGAGAATCCACAGGGAAGTAAAGGCCCCGGTGAAAAAGAACACCCTGGCAGGGGAGATGATCTATTCCGTCGATGGGAAGGAACTGGGAAGAGTGCGGATCCTTTACGGGGAAAATGCGGGAAAAGCCACATATCTGGACTGCCTGAAAAAAGTTGTCATGAGATTGTAAACGTTACTGAGAACAGGGTGAACAGTAACCTGTAAACAAAAAGTATTTTGGACAGTTTTATAATTTTTTGACAAAGGACAGCAATCCGATGTATAATAAAATCCAAATGGGTATTGAGGGAAATAAAAAACAAAAGGAAGGTACTATATAATGAAAGAAATCCGTACAGAAGATGCCGTAGGGCACATTTTATGCCATGACATCACACAGATTATCAAAGATGTAAAAAAAGGGGTGCTTTTTAAGAAAGGTCATATTGTCAGAGAAGAGGATATTCCTCTGTTACTCTCTGTAGGAAAAGAACATTTATATGTGTGGGAGAAGAAAGAAGGAATCCTTCATGAGAATGAAGGCGCAGAGATCCTTTATAAGATCTGTGCCGGAGCTTCGGACACCATGCATGGTTCTGATATAAAAGAGGGAAAGATCGAGCTGATCGCAGACGTTGACGGAGTGCTTAAGATACGCAGAGAAGCTCTGCTGGCTGTCAACTCACTTGGAGAGATGATGATCGCATCCCGCCATGGAGATTTTCCTGTAAAGAAGGGCGACAAACTGGCAGGAACCAGAATTATCCCTCTGGTGATTGAGAAAGAGAAAATGGATCGTGCAGCAGAGGTGGCAGGCACAGAGCCGATCTTTTCCATTCTGCCATATAAGAAGAAAAAGGTGGGTATCGTAACAACAGGAAGCGAAGTGCAGAAAGGTCTGATCACTGACACCTTCACTCCTGTACTGAGAGATAAATTTGCAAAATTTCCATCAGAGGTCATCGGTCAGACAAAACCGGGTGATGATATGGAACAGATCACAGCCGATATCCTGAAATTTATCGAAGAGGGAGCCGATATGGTAGTCTGCAGCGGTGGAATGAGCGTAGATCCGGATGACAGAACTCCGGGTGCGATCAAAGCAACAGGAACCCGCATCGTATCCTACGGTGCACCCGTACTTCCGGGAGCTATGATGCTGGTTTCCTATTATGAGAAAGACGGCAGGCAGATACCGATCCTTGGGCTTCCGGGATGTGTTATGTATGCAAAGAATACCATCTTTGATCTGCTTCTGCCGAGACTGATGGCAGATGATGAGATCACATTATCAGAGATTAACCAACTTGGAGAGGGTGGACTCTGTCTGAATTGTGATGTCTGTACATTCCCGAACTGCGGATTCGGGAAATGATATCCCGCAAAGTGCGTTGCCAGACATAAAGTGAACATAAAGGAAAAAGAAAACTTGCATGAAAAGATTTAAAACTGTACATTATATAATCCATTCTAACAAAATAAAGGATGCGAGAGGCATCAGATTTGCTGTGATCGCAGATCTTCATGGCATGGAATTTGGCTCTGATAACAGAAAGCTTCTGGAGACGATCCACCGGTACAGACCAGATGGGATCCTCATTGCCGGTGATATGATCGTGAGAAATGATTCTGCTTCTTTAAAGACTGCATCATCTCTTCTGAGGAGCCTTGCTCAGCAGTATCCGGTTTATTATGCACTGGGAAACCATGAATATAAGCTGTACAGGACAGATCCTCAGGATAACTGTATGGCAGCCCGATATCAGGAATATGAAAAAGAGCTGAAGAAAGCCGGGATCCATATCCTACATAATGAATCCTGCAGCCTGCAGGTGGGAAAAACCAGCCTTACTGTCTATGGTCTGGAAGTACCTCTGATCTATTATAAAAAGCCATTTTCTCCACAGCTTAAAAGAGAGGAAATCAGGGAACTGATCGGAGAACCATCTTCCGACTCCCTGAATATTCTTCTGGCTCACAGTCCCAAATATGGAGATACTTATTTTGACTGGGGGGCAGATCTGATCCTGAGCGGGCATTATCATGGAGGGATTGTAAGAATTGGCAGGCACAATGGGCTGCTTTCCCCACAGCTTCATCCATTTCCGAAGTTCTGCTGCGGAGATTTCCACAGGAAGGAACAGCATATGCTGGTAAGCGCAGGAGCAGGGGAACACACCATACCTGTAAGGATTCATAATCCCAGGGAATTGCTGATGGTGGATCTGAAACCGAATGCCTGAGAATATTGTTACTGTCTGCTGACTGTATGGCAGCGAAATATTTACTTGAAAAGGAAAAGACTGTGCTATGGGAATTCCGGTAAAGCTGGAAGTATTTGAAGGTCCTCTGGATCTCTTACTGCACCTTATCGAAAAAAATAAAATAGATATCTATGATATCCCCATCGTGGAGATCACAGATCAGTATATGGAATACATCCATGCCATGGAGCGGGAAGACCTTGGAGTCATGAGTGAGTTCATGGTTATGGCAGCCACATTGCTGGATATCAAGTGTAAAATGCTTCTCCCGAAAGAAGTCAATGAAGAGGGAGAAGAGGAAGATCCAAGAGCGGAACTGGTGGAGAAACTTCTGGAATATAAGATGTATAAGTTTATGTCCTATGAATTAAAGGACAAGATGGACGATGCGGCAAATGTATTCTTTAAAGAGCCCACTATTCCGGATGAGGTACTGCAATACAGAGAGCCTGTAGATCCAAAGGAGCTTCTGGCAGGTCTCACGCTGGAGAAACTGAATGCGATTTACAAGTCCATCATCCGCAGGCAGGAAGACAAGGTCGATCCTATCCGAAGCAAATTCGGAACCATCGAGAAGGAAGAGGTCAGTCTGTCTGATAAGATGATAGAGATCAAAGATTTTGCCCGTACCCATCGGAAATTCAGTTTTCGAAATCTCCTGGAGAGTCAGTGCTCGAAAGTACAGGTGATCGTCACCTTTCTCTCCATACTGGAACTGATGAAAATGGGGCATATCCATGTGGAGCAGAAATGGGCTGTTTGATGATATCTCTGTTGAAGTACAGACAGACCCGGATACATGGAAGAATCTTACAGAATTTGCGGAAGATGAACCATAGAATACAGAGATCAATATGTAATAAAAGGAATGAGGAAGACTGAGTGAAGATTAAGGAGACAGAAGCTGCGATAGAAGCAATACTTTTTGCAATGGGCGGTTCCGTAGAACTGCCCCGGATCGCCAGAGCCATCGGTGTGGACGAGAAGACAACAGGAAGGATCATCCGCAATATGATGGATCGTTATCAGGAAGAGAACAGAGGCATCCAGATCATAGAGCTGGAGAATTCTTTCCAGATGTGTACAAAGAAAGAATATTATCAGTATCTGATCAATATTGCCCTGCATCCTCAGAAACCGGCACTGTCAGATGTTATGCTGGAAACCTTATCCATCATTGCATACAAACAGCCGGTTACAAAGGCGGAGATCGAGAAGATCCGAGGGGTAAAATGTGACCACGCCATCAACAAGCTGGTAGAATACAGTCTGGTCAGGGAGCTGGGGCGTCTGGATGCCCCCGGACGTCCGATCCTGCTCGGGACCACGGAAGAGTTTCTGCGCTGCTTCGGCGTACAGGATCTGGAATCCCTGCCTGTCCCTGACCCTGTCCAGATAGAGGACTTTAAGGCAGAGGCAGAGGAAGAAATCCAGTTGAAACTGGATGTGTAAGATAAAGGAGAAAAAACTAATGCCAACCACATATGCGCATGATTTATTTGGAAAAGAAGTATATAAGAGACTACCTTCAGATATGAAAGCCCTGATCCGCAGACATGGGGACTTGTACAGGATCGGTTTACATGGGCCGGATATCCTGTTCTACTATATGGTTTCAAAGAATCCTGTCACCCAGTTCGGGATTGAGATGCATCATGAGAAGGCAAGAGCCTTTTTTGAAGAAGGGATGCGGCAGGTCAGAAGAAATGATGATGAGGCACTTTTTGCATATCTTCTTGGATTTGGCTGTCATTATATTCTGGACTCCGCATGCCATCCCTATGTAAATAAGATGGCGGCAGAAGGCGTCATTCCTCACATTGTTCTGGAGAAGGAATTTGACCGTGTGCTTATGGAAGAGACAGGTAAAGATCCTGACCATTATTATCCGGCCTGCGGGATCATGCCGAAGATGGAATATGCCAGAGTGATCCACAGGGGCATTCCTCTGGTGAAAACCATAAACATTTATATTTCTGTCAGGATGATGAAAATTCTTACCAATTTCATGGTGTGTGATGACCATGGAAGAAAACGCAGGATTCTGGGGAAACTTCTGAGACTGGGAGGAGAGTCCATCGGCTCTGTCATTGAACATTTCATGACTGCCGAAGCAGTAGAGCAGGCAAAAGCTCCCATGCCTGAACTTGAGAGGCTTTACAGAGAGGCGGTTCCTGAAGCTGTGGAATATCTGGGAGAACTTTATACCTTAAGAGAGGGAGCTTATCATCTGAGCAAAAGATGGGACCGGACTTATAACGGGTAATGGGCATATCCCGATATTTTTCGGAACTGTGACAGTCATATTCCGGACATGCAGGCATAAATTATCTTATAGGGTGAAGCAAAATCCTGCAGATATCCTGTAAACAACAAATCTGTGAATAACCGTAAATTATGAACAGTGATATTCATGGATTGCCAGCATGTGAGGTGGAGTATGAGAATGAAACATATTGCCGCTGTCATTGTTGTGACGGCGGTATTATTGTTTACGCAGACATACACCTCCGCCCGGGGAGCGGAGTACAAAATACCTCAGACAGTAGACATGAAACCTGTTGCAGAAGAACCGGCAGAATTATACGCATTATCAGCAGTCCTCATGGACGGAGAGTCCGGCAGAGTACTCTATGAAAAGGACGGGGAGCGTCCTCTGGCAAATGCCAGCACAACCAAGGTGCTTACCTGTATTGTGGCGCTAGAGAACTCTCCGGGGGATGATTATGTTCAGGTTTCTCAGAATGCGGCATCCCAGCCGGAAGTAAAGCTGGGACTTCGGAAAGGAGAACAGTATTATCTGGAGGATCTTCTGTATTCCCTTATGCTGAAAAGCCATAATGATACAGCGGTTGCCATTGCAGAACACTGCGGGGGAAGCGTGGAAGGTTTTGCCAGAATGCTCAACCGGAAAGCAAAACAGATAGGATGTAAGAATACGTATTTTATTACACCCAATGGCCTGGATGCTGAGGATGAGAACGGAAAACATCACACAACAGCCAAAGATCTGGCACTAATCATGCGCTATGCTATTAAAAACGAAACATTCCTGCACATTGCACAGACCAGAGACTATACATTCTCTGAGATCACAGGAAAGAGAACCTTTTCCGTACATAATGCCAACGCATTTCTTGACATGAGAGACGGAGTTCTTGCCGGAAAAACAGGCTATACTTCCCAGGCAGGCTACTGTTATGTATGTGCCTGGGAGAAAGAGGGCAAAACATTTATCGTCAGTCTTCTTGGCTGTGGATGGCCCAACCACAAAACCTATAAATGGAGTGACACAGAGAAACTGCTGGACTTCGGAGATTACAACTACGAGTACGAAACCTACTGGAAAGAACCACAGACCGGAAAAATTCTGGTAACAGACGGTGTGGAAGATAATCAGGATATAGGAACGAAAATCTATCTGAGGGGTAAATGCAGTGTAACCGCATATGACAGGGAAAAAGAAGTCCTTCTGAAAAAAGGGGAAACTGTAACATGTAAAATAGAAATTCCACAGAAAGTCAGTGCACCGGTTCTTAAGGGGGAGAAGCTTGGCCGCATTGCCTATTACCTGGATGGAAAACTGATAGATTCTTATCCGGTCTATGCGGAGAAATCAGTGGAAAAATCAGTTTTAAATGGTACACTGAAAAAGTATTTCATGATTTTTTTGCATTAGATACATTTATATGGGACTACTATAAAAGAACCGTCATCAGAGTCTTGCCATAGAATTGTTTGTTGAATTCATAGAAAAAAATCTATCGAACAGATGAAACAATTTAATGGTTTAAAGGGTTGCCATACGAAAGCGATATTGATATAATAAATCTTAACAGTCGGCATTCATATATTGCCGTTCGTGAATAGTTTATGTCAGCCTGTGGCTGATCTGCAGTCTGCTGCAAGCTGACATAGGAAAGACAGAGGAAAGAGATATGAATCAGTTAGAAATACTCAGAGAGAGTCTTGGCCAGTGTGATGAGATCATTCTGGATGCACTTATCATGCGTAACAGGATCGTGGAGGACATTATGGCATATAAAGAAGCCAACGGACTCCAGATTTTACAGCCTGAGCAGGAAGCGAAGCAGAAAGAATGGCTGGAGAAGAGAATGGAAGGCAGACGCCATAAGGACGAGGTTTCCGATGTATTTGAATGCATCCGCACAAACAGTAAACGGATCCAGGCAAGAAAACTCTTCAACTACAACATCGTGCTGATCGGTTTCATGGGTGCGGGAAAGTCCACAATTTCTGATTTCCTTAAGAATGTATTTGCCATGGATGTGGTAGAGATGGATCAGATCATTGCCCAGAGACAGGGAATGAGTATTTCCGATATCTTCGAGACATACGGTGAACAGTATTTCCGTGATCTTGAGACAAATCTGCTTATCGAAATGCAGTCACGCAGCAATGTTGTGATCTCCTGTGGCGGTGGTACTCCAATGAGAGAGTGCAATGTAGTAGAGATGAAGAAGAATGGCCGTGTTGTTCTCCTCACAGCAAAACCGGAGACAATTCTTGACCGTGTCAAAAATAACCATGACCGTCCGCTGATCGAGAACAATAAGACTGTTCCATTTATCGCAGACCTGATGGAGAAACGCCGCGCTAAATACGAGGCAGCGGCTGATATCATCATCGAAACAGACGGCAAGAACGAACTGGAGATCTGCGAAGAGCTTGTACACAGACTCCGCACCATGGATGAAGAAAAATAATATAACAAGACAGATCTGGTTTATGATATCAGAAGTGCCGGATATCAAGTCATAATATTGAATGTATCGGTTATTATAAAAAGATATGGGGTGTCTCGACTGACGGGACAGTCCCATATCTTTTTGTATTCTGATATTTTATTAAGTCAGATCAGCTGGTCTTATAATCCCATTCCTTCTGTGCCTGCTCGATCACATATTTCTTAAATGCTTCCACAACCGGTGGATGGTATACGTTCTTCAGCATCGCCATATAGAAGTTTCTCTGCCAGCTTGGAGAAACTAAGGGAAGGATCTTTACATTCAGAGACTGCAGGATTGGAATATTGGGAGCAACGCAGATTCCAAAGCCGTTGGAGACAAAGCCTGCAGCAACCTGATCCTCGTCAATCTCATAAGCCACATCCGGTGTCTGCCCGATACATTCAAATAGTCCGTCAATGATCTGTCTCAGACCACTTCTCTTCTTAAATATAATCTGTTTATAAGGAATGGTATCCTCCAGCCGTACTTCATCCTTTACTGCCAGCGGATGATCAAGAGGTACGATCACAACCAGCTCCTGTCTGGCAACCGGAATAAACTCGATCAGCGGCTCATTATCAAGTTTGGAACAGAACCCCAGATCATATTTCTTCTCTTTTAATCCGTTCAGAATATCAGATGTTAAAACTTTATCACAATACAGATTAAAATCTATCTTTTTAGTAGGATTTTCCTCCAGAAATCCCCGCATGATCTTAGGAAGAAAATCAATTCCAAGTGTACGCAGGAATACCACATCAATGCAGCCTTCCCCTTTACCTGCCAGCTTCAGACTGTTCACAGAAGAGTCCAGACGGTTCAGTACCTCTTCCACGTCATTCAGGAAAACTTTTCCATACTTGGTAAGAGTAACATTCCTTCCATTTTTTTCAAACAGTTTTACGCCCAGTTCTTCCTCGAGAGTGGAGATCGCATAACTCAGCGAAGGCTGGGTGATCGCCAGAATATCAGCGGCTTTTGTGTAATGTTCAATATGAGCCAGCGTAGAAAAGTACCGCAGATGATACAGGTTCATAGAAAAACTCCTTTCTCTGATAAGTATTTTTATAAGTGACTATATTTTATGTGCAGGCTTTCATAGTCCTTTAATGCTTCGGAAAACTATAATTATAGTCACTCTTGCACAAATAATCCGCGCTGTATTTGATCATATACGTAGATTATATCATGATGTATTGAAAAAATCTATGAATTAAAGGATAGAACTAATTTGTTTTATATTAACAACGGATTGACCAAAGCGGCCATGTCGGTATTGGTGTCGTTGATGCTCGACAATGAGATTCTGGTGGAAGGCGCGCCTTCCGGCCAATCGCTGTATGGGCGCCCCAGCATTCCGCTTGAAATCAAAGGT
>ENA-OQBD01000198-OQBD01000198.1-human-gut-metagenome-genome-assembly--contig:-NODE-198-length-34495-cov-3.243831_pt1 | contig 34495 bp, 39 predicted proteins | sample MGYA00242742_ERZ504543 | MGnify/ENA primary metagenome ERZ504543 (study PRJEB26092, sample SAMD00036239) | human gut metagenome | host: Homo sapiens | study: EMG produced TPA metagenomics assembly of...
GTTGAAGGAAAGTCAAGTTCCCTTTACATGGTTTGCAGCACGAAAATGTAAGTCTGGAAGATGCCTTTATCGGTCTTACCGGAAAGTATTAATATGTAACTAAATAGAAGAATATGATACAAGCCATATTTTATAAAGAGTGGATAAAAACGCGTTGGTATTGGTTGCTGGCAACTCTTTTTATGATAGGGATCACAGGATATTCCATGCTTCGTATTGGCCGTACCATTGCCATACAGGGAATCGATCATTTATGGGTAGTGATGGTCCAGAAGGATGCTATATTTATTGATTTGTTGCATTTTTCATGAGTTTAGATCCGACTTCTTCATAATTGTCCGGGAAGAAGATATGAAGGGTATTTTTACCGCTTTTGATCTTCTGTAGTTTTAATTTAAATGTTTGTGTATGCATATCAGAGGATACATCAGTAGAATTGAAAGCTTCGATCACATTGGATACTAATTGTTTCTTTGCATCGGATAAGTTCTCAATGTGAAGAGGTTTTAATTCATCCAAAGTAGTCTGTTTTGCTTGTTTAAAAATGTCCAGATAATTGATGTATTGGCTAGACACCTTAACTGTTGCATTTTTCTTATCTTGACCTGTTACCGTGATCTTGTGGTCTAAGGAAGAAAGTTTGCTGCTGATCGCTTTATAGATCTCATTTGCTTGTTTCTTAGTGATCGTAACGCCTGCATTCTTAAAACTCTTCTGAAGAGTTGATATCATGGATGTCTGATATGTTTTTAAAGTATCAGATGCTTCAGAATCATCAATTCCAAGATCTGTCATCGATGTTGTATCTTGTTTTATGATCAGATCATAGAATGCCTCCATGGTGTCATCAGGTTTTGAGTCACTTGTGCTCTGTCCACATCCAGCAAGGGATAACAGTAATAAGATCCCTAATATACCGGATAGGAACTGTTTGAAAATCCTACGTTTCATACTTATTGTTCCTTTCTAGTTTATTCATATCTCATTATAGAGATTTTGGCAGGTAAAGTCAATTACTGTCGAATGATGGCTATAAGAAACAGCTCAATTGACGAAGAAGATCATTGTGTGATACACTAGATAACCGAAAGATAAAAAGGAGAGTTGTGTATTTATGGCGAATAAAACCTATGATGCTAACAGCATTTCAGTATTAGAAGGACTGGAGGCTGTTAGAAAACGCCCTGGGATGTACATTGGAAGTGTATCTACCAAGGGATTGAATCATTTAATATATGAGATAGTAGACAATTCGGTCGATGAATTTCTGGCAGGATATTGTGATGAGATCACAGTATCTTTAAATAAAGATGGAACAGCAACTATTACGGACAATGGACGAGGAATTCCGGTCGGAATTAATGAAAGAACAGGAAAAACAGCGGTAGAGATGGTATTTACCATGTTACATGCAGGAGGTAAGTTTGGAGATGGAGGATATAAGATTTCTGGAGGACTGCATGGAGTTGGTGCATCCGTTGTTAATGCCCTTTCAACCTGGCTTACGGTAACTGTAAAACAAGGAGGAAAGATTTACCAGCAGAGATATGAGCGTGGAAAGATCATAACACCTCTTGAGGTGATCGGTACCTGTAGAAAATCAGATACGGGAACAAACGTCCAGATTTTTTACCAGACCCAGAGATTTTTGATAAGACATATTTTAAAGCAGCAATGGTTAGAAACCGTTTGCATGAGACTGCGTATTTGAATCCAAAACTTACGATTCATTATGTGAATGAACGAGAAGGTGAAGAAACAACAGTTGATTATCATGAGCCAGAAGGAATCTGCGCTTATGTAAAGAAATTAAATGAAGGAAAACAAATGCTTCATGAACCAGTATATTTTAAAAGAATGATTGATGGAATTGAGGCAGAAGTGGCATTTCAGTATACAGAGGATTTTGGGGAGAATATTCTGGGATTTTGTAATAACATTTATACGATCGAAGGTGGAACACATATCACAGGGTTTAAGACGAAATTCACTACGATCATGAATCAATATGCCAGAGAGATCGGGGTATTAAAAGAAAAAGATTCGAATTTTACCGGAACAGATGTGAGAAATGGTATGACAGCGATCGTTTCCGTCAAACATCCAGAACCAAGATTTGAAGGACAGACGAAGACGAAACTGGATAATCCAGATGCAGCCAAAGCAGTTGGAGAGATCGCGGGAGAAGAATTGGTTCTTTATTTTGATAAGAATCTAGATACTTTAAAAAAAGTGCTGGCATGTGCGGAAAAATCAGCGAAGATCCGTAAAGCGGAAGAAAAAGCGAAGACGAATATGCTGGTAAAACAGAAATTGTCAATTGACAGCAACGGAAAACTGGCGAACTGTGAAAGTCGTAAAGCACAAGACTGTGAGATTTTTATTGTCGAGGGAGATTCTGCTGGTGGTTCTGCAAAAACAGCAAGAAACCGAAAGACACAGGCAATCCTTCCAATTCGAGGAAAAATCTTAAATGTAGAGAAAGCTACGATGGATAAAGTTCTTGCGAATGCAGAAATTAAAACGATGATCAATGCATTTGGATGTGGTTTTTCTGAAGGATATGGAAATGATTTTGATATCAGTAAGCTTCGTTATCACAAGATCATTATTATGACAGATGCTGATGTGGATGGTGCACATATCGCAACATTGCTTTTGACGTTCTTTTATCGTTTTATGCCAGAATTGATCACGCATGGACATGTATTTCTTGCAACACCGCCGCTTTACAAAGCAATGCCCAAAAAGGGCGAAGAAACTTATCTGTTTGATGATGCAGCACTGACAAGATATCGTGCAGAACATAAGGGAAACTTTACTTTACAACGTTATAAAGGTTTAGGAGAGATGGATGCGCAACAGTTATGGGAGACAACACTGAATCCAGAAAGTCGTACATTAAAACAGATTGAGATCGAAGATGCTAGAATGGCCTCCGATGTTACTTCTATGCTGATGGGAAGCGACGTACCACCTCGCAGACAGTTCATTTATGAAAATGCAAATGAAGCGATGTTAGATATATAAATAGAAAGGAAACAATAGATAATGTCAGAACATATTATTAAAGCAGAATTTTCTGAGGTTATGCCAAAAATCATATATCGATTATGCGATGAGTGTTATTTGTGCAAGAGCACTTCCAGATGCCAGAGATGGATTAAAGCCAGTACAGAGAAGAGATTTTATATTCCATGGATGAATTAGGACTTCGTTATGACAGGCCACATCGAAAATCTGCAAGAATCGTCGGGGATACCATGGGTAAATATCATCCACATGGAGACAGCTCGATCTATGAAGCGTTGGTTGTTATGGCACAGGAATTCAAAAAGGAATGATCCTGGTAGATGGTCATGGAAACTTCGGCTCCATTGAAGGAGACGGGGCTGCAGCCATGCGTTATACTGAAGCAAGACTGGCGAAAATCACACAAGAGGCATATCTTGCCGATCTGGACAAAGATATCATTGATTTTGTACCGAATTTTGATGAGACAGAAAAATGAGCCGGCAGTTCTTCCGGTAAGAATTCCGAACCTTCTGCTGAACGGTGCGGAAGGGATCGCAGTTGGTATGGCAACCAGTATTCCGACACATAACCTGGGAGAGATTGTGGATGCGGTTAAGGCATACATGAAGAACAATGACATCACGACAAAACAGCTGATGAAGTACATCAAAGGACCGGATTTCCCGACAGGCGGGATCGTCGTCAATAAAGATGATCTGGCAGAAATTTATGAGACTGGAACCGGAAAGATCAAGATTCGTGGAAAAGTAGATGTGGAAGAGATAAAAGGCGGACGGAAGAAGATCGTCATTTCCGAAATCCCGTACACCATGATCGGAGCCGGAATCGGTAAATTTCTGAACGATGTCTGCAATCTGGTGGAGACAAAGAAAACCAGTGACATCGTAGACATTTCCAATCAGTCTTCCAAGGAAGGAATCCGTATTGTAATTGAAGTGAAGCGTGATGCAGATGTGGACAATCTGATCAACATGCTTTATAAAAAGACCAGACTGGAGGATACCTTTGGTGTCAATATGCTTGCGGTAGCCGATGGCAGACCGGAAGTACTGGGACTCAAACGTATCATCGAACATCATGTAGATTTCCAGTTTGAACTTGCAACCAGAAAACACAAGACGCTGCTGAAAAAAGAGCAGGATAAAAAAGAAATCCAGGAGGGTCTGATCAAGGCGTGTGACGTGATCGACCTGATCATTGAGATCTTGCGTGGAAGCTCGTCCATCAGGGATGCAAAAGAATGTCTGACAACAGGTGCGACAGAGAAGATCAAGTTTAAGTCGAAAAGATCTGAGAAGATGGCATCCATGCTTCGGTTTACCGACCGGCAGGCACAGGCAATTCTGGAGATGCGTTTGTACAAGCTGATCGGTCTGGAAATCGAGGCGCTGATGAAGGAGCATGAGACAACGCTTGCAAATATTGCAAAATATGAGGATATTCTGAATAATTATGATTCTATGGCGCAGGTGATCATTGATGATCTGGATGCGCTGAAAAAAGAATATGCCGTGAAGCGTAAAACGAAGATCGAGAATGCAGAAGAAGCTGTGTTTGAGGAAAATAAAGTACAGGAGCAAGAGGTTGTCCTTCTGATGGACCGCTTTGGTTATGCAAAGACGGTGGATGGATCCGTCTATGAACGTAACCGGGAAGCGGCAGATAAGGAGAATAAGTATATTCTGCGCTGCATGAATACCGGCAAGTTGTGTCTTTTTACATCGGATGGCAAGATGCATCAGATCAAAGTGATGGATCTCCCTTATGGAAAATTCAGGGACAAAGGATTTCCAATCGACAATGTAAGTAATTTTGACAGTACAAAAGAAGAAATCGTATATCTGTGTGATGACAGAGAACTCTTTTTCTCAAAATTCCTGTTTGTCACGAAGCAGGGAATGATCAAAAAGGTGGCAGGAAGTGAATTCCAGGTAACTAAGCGGACAATCGCGGCAACGAAACTGCAGGATGAAGATGCACTGGTAAGTATCCGGCCGATCCGGGATGTGCAGGATGTAGTTCTGATGACGGAGAATGGATTTGTGCTCCGTTTCCCGGCGGAAGAAGTTTCGGAGAAGAAAAAGGGTGCAGTTGGTGTGCGCGGTATGAAATTACAGAAAAATGACAGTGTGGAAGAGGTATATCTGTTTGAAGAAGGAACGGAGAGCAAGGTGATCTTCCATGAAAAAGAAGTGACACTGAACCGTTTGAAACGGGCGAAAAGAGATGGAACAGGAACACGAATGAGAAAGTAGGTCGGTCATATGGCAACGGTAGGAATTGATCTTGGAACAACAAACAGTCTGGCAAGCGTGTGGCAGGATGATAAATGCACGTTGATTCCAAATAATCTGGGAGAATATTTAACACCGTCGGTAGTAGGAATTGATGAGAACGGTGAGATGCTGGTAGGGAGAACGGCGAAAGAGCGTCTGATCTCCCATCCGGAAAGTACAGTGGCAAGTTTCAAGCGTTTTATGGGGACGGAGAAGACATTTATGCTTGGAAACAGGCGGTTTACAGCGGCAGATCTGTCGTCCATGGTCCTGCGGCAGCTGAAAGAAGATGCGGAAAAATACCTGGGTGAGCCGGTTGAAGAGGCAGTCATCAGTGTTCCGGCGTATTTTAATGATTTTCAGAGAAATGCGACGAAGATGGCAGGAGAGCTTGCCGGACTTACTGTGGAGCGTCTGGTCAATGAGCCGTCGGCGGCAGCACTTGCCTATCGTTTTGGAAAGACTAAGGAGGATCAGACCTTTCTGGTGTTTGATTTTGGCGGAGGAACTCTGGATATCTCGATCGTAGATGCATTTGACAGTGTGATCGAGATTGTGGCAGTTGCCGGAGACAATCATCTCGGTGGGGATGATGTGAACCGTGCAATTGCGGAAAAATTTCTAAGTGTCAATCGGATTGATGAAGGAAAGATCACTAATGAAGAAAGAGCCAGCCTGATCCGGGAGAGTGAGAAGCTGAAACGTACACTGACTGATGCGCCGGAGGGTGAGATGGAGGTTGTGATCGGCGGACAGATTTACCAGATGAAACTGGATGCGAAAGGACTTCTGGAGGTGTCTGCAAAGCTGCTGGAAGGAATCGGGATTCCGCTGAAACGGGCGATGAACGACAGTGGTTATGGATGGGAGGATATTGACGAGATCATTATGATCGGTGGATCCGGGAAGATGAAGATTGTGCAGAATTATCTGCAGTTTTTGAGTGGTAAACGACCGCGGTGTGAGATCGATCCGGATGTTGCGGTTGCGGTCGGCGCCGGAATGTATGCCGGAATCAAGGAGCGGCAGCAGGCAGTGCGGGATGTACTTCTTACAGACATCTGTCCGTTTACACTCGGAACCGAGATCATTCACGGGGATCCGAAAGGACCGGCGATCATGTCTCCGATCATTGAGCGGAATTCGGTTCTTCCGATCAGCCGGGTGGAGCGATACTGGACGGTACATCAGTTCCAGGAATACTGTGATATCACGATTTTACAGGGCGAGCACCGCTATGCAGACCAGAATCTGGAGCTCGGGCGGATCCGTGTGCCGGTGCCGCTGGCAAGAAGAGAGGATCAGAGGGAAGCGGTGGATGTAAGATTTACCTATGATATCAACGGGATTCTGGAAGTGGATGTGACAGTTGTCAGCACAAAAGAGCACTTCAGTAAGGTGATCGTCAACAAAGATATCCAGCTTACACCAGAGCAGATTGAGGAAAGAAGAAAAGAGCTGCAGAAGATTAAGATCCATCCGAGAGAGCAGGAAAAGAACCGGCTTCTGCTGGAAAGAGGCGACCGTCTTTACGAAGAAAACACCGGAGAAATCCGAAAATATCTGGACAAGATCCTGGCAGATTTTTCAGTTGCATTAAATGCACAGGATCTGCGGACGATCGAGAAGGCGTATACAAGGACAAGTGAGCTTCTGGATATTGTGGAGAATACACCGAAGAGATCGGTGCCAGTCAAGATAGAAGCTTATCTGTATGATGAGTGGAGGAGGCAGCAGTGATGAACTGTTTTACGGTACTTGGGATTGAACCAACAACGGAAAAGAAAACGATAAAGCGGGCGTATGCGGCGAAGTCCCGGGAGTTCCACCCGGAAGAACACCCGGAGGAATTCCAGAGGATCCACGATGCGTATGAAGAGGCGCTTGCGTGGGCGGAGCGCAATGCGGAAAGAGGGGAAGAGCCGCAGATGCCGGAAGAGCCGCGGCGGATGGAAGAAGAATCCGGAGAAGATCGCATGGAAAATTCTCGGGAGAAAGATGAGAAGTCAGAGGAGAGTGCTACACAGTCAGCAGAACCTCCTGAGCAACCGAAGGACGACTCAGAAGCGTGGGACAGTGACTGGACCCGTCAGTTCCAGAATATGGCGGATGCTTCTGAGCGACAAGGCACGGATGACCGTGAGGTCCGGAAAATCATGGAGCAGTGCATCAGTCTGTATTTGAATGAAAAGGAACGGAATAAGCTGTATCACTGGAAGGATATTCTGGAGGAACCGGCGTATAGAGAATATTTCCGAACAAAAACCTTTGTGGAATCCTGGTATCATTTTCTGGACACCCACCGGATGTTTGATGTGGCGATCTGGCAGTATTTTCAGTGGATCGATGGAAAATTATTTTCAGCTCTTGAAGCAGATGTGATGCCGTTTGCCTATCCGACACAAGAAGAAATCGAAAGAATGCCGCGGCAGGAGACACCGGAACAGACGCAGGAGAGGCGGACACCGGAGCCTGGTCCGGCACTTCCAAAGGTGAAAAAGGAGAAATCCAAAGCGGTGAAGGTACTCTTATATCTTGCGGCGCTTGCGGGAACCGGGATCGGCGGAATGATCCTTGGAATTATAGCAGGTACGATATTAGGGTAAGGAGGACGGAAGATGAAAAAGAAAAAATCCGGAAAAAGAATTTTTGCAATCGTTCTTCTTGTTGTGATTGGAATTGGCGGTTTTTGCTTTGGATATGATATCGGAAGAATGGATCACGATGAGGAGAGGATTCGGACAGAGCTGAAAAAGACGACTGCTGATTCAGAAATATCTATTCGCCCGGTTGCAAAGGGTGGTACTGGAAAAACGGAGATCGAAATCCTGACAGAATGTCTGGAGGATGCGAAGGACAGCCTGGAGAATCTGGAAAAATATAATGAACAGCTGCAGGCGCTCGATGGAAAGACACCGGATACAGAAACCGTTGTTTTGATACAGGATCTGGATGATAAGAACGAAAAAGCATATGAAGTACTGAAAGATCTTACGGAAGACCCGGCGGGATACATTGCAGAAAAAGCGGCGGCGCGTGGCGAAGGTGATGAAGTCTGGGCAGATGACTGGGCGGCAGATATCCAGGTTGTAAAATGGCTGAAAGAGAACGACGGAAAGCGTCTTTACAAAGAGAATCAGGCATATATTTTAAAAATCCTTGCATTTCAGGAAAAGTAGTGCTATACTGTATGCAGTTACATAAGAAATCTGGCAGAAGAGTGGACGAAAGTTCACTCTTCTTTTTGCCAGTCATACAACCAAAATCGGACAGATTTTTGGAGCCTGATTAAGAAAGGAAGTTGCAGATTGTCAAAAAAAGAAGTATATGAACAGAAAACAGAAGAGATTCTGAACCCAATCGTGGAAAAGCATGGATTTGATCTCTGGGATGTAGAATATGTAAAAGAGGGCGGAAACTGGTACCTGCGTGCTTATATTGATAAGCCGGGAGGAATTATGGTCGATGACTGTGAGGTTGTAAGCCGGGAACTTTCAGACATTCTGGATGAGAAGGATTTTATCGATGAAGCGTATATTCTGGAAGTGAGTTCGCCGGGACTTGGCAGACCGCTGAAGAAAGAAAAAGACTTTGCAAGAAGCCTGGGAGAAGAAGTAGAGGTTCGTACTTACCGGGCAATCGACAGACAGAAAGAGTTTATTGGAATCTTAAAAGATTATGATAAAGATACAGTTACCATTGAATATGAAGACGGCGAGACGATGACATTTGATAAAGCAGACATCGCACTGATCCGTCTGGCGTTCGATTTCTAGTGACAGGAGGAAGAAGGAAATGAATACCGAATTATTAGAAGCACTTACAATTCTTGAAGAGGAAAAAGATATCAGCAGAGATACTCTGATGGATGCCATTGAGAATTCACTGATCAATGCATGTAAGAATCATTTCGGAAAAGCAGACAATATCAAAGTAATTATGGATAAGGAGACATGTGATTACACTCTGATCCAGGAGAAGACCGTTGTAGAAGAAGTAGAGGACAAAGTAGAACAGATCAGTCTTGCAGATGCGAAGATGATCGATCCTTCTTATGAGATCGGTGACATCGTACAGATCCCGGTTGAGTCCAAATCTTTCGGACGTATCGCAACACAGAATGCAAAGAACCTGATTCTTCAGAAGATCCGTGAAGAAGAAAGAAAAGTTGTATATGATCAGTACTTTGAAAAAGAAAAAGATATCGTGACAGGTGTGGTTCAGAGATATATTGGCAAGAATGTCAGTGTAAACCTTGGAAAAGCAGATGCGATCCTTACTGAGAATGAGCAGGTAAAAGGTGAGAAATTCGAGCCGACAGAGCGTATCAAACTTTACGTTGTAGAGGTGAAGAACACGACAAAAGGACCAAAGATCCTTGTATCAAGAACACATCCGGAACTGGTTAAGCGTCTTTTTGAGGCGGAAGTAACCGAGGTGCGTGATGGTATTGTAGAGATCAAGAGCATCGCAAGAGAAGCAGGTTCCCGTACCAAGATCGCAGTATGGTCTAACGACCCGGATGTAGATCCGGTTGGAGCATGCGTTGGTATGAACGGTGCCAGAGTCGGAGCCGTTGTAAATGAACTCCGCGGTGAAAAGATTGATATCATCAACTGGAGTGATAACCCGGCAATCCTGATCGAGAATGCACTCAGCCCGGCAAAGGTTATTTCTGTAATGGCTGATCCGGATGAGAGAACAGCAAGTGTAATCGTACCGGATTACCAGCTTTCACTTGCAATCGGTAAAGAAGGTCAGAATGCACGTCTTGCAGCAAGACTGACCGGATATAAGATCGATATCAAGAATGAGACACAGGCGATCGAGTCTGGCGAACTTCCGGCAGATTATATGAATATGGCTGAGAATTATGAAGATGATTATCAGGAGGAAGAGTATTCAGACGAAGAATATTCTGCTGATGAAGAATCAGAGGAAGAAGTAGCAGATGATCTTGATCTGTATGAAGAATAGACAGAGGTGATTATTTGAGTACGACCAAAAAAATCCCGATGCGTAAATGCGTGGGATGTCAGGAAATGAAGAATAAAAAAGAAATGCTGCGTGTTCTGAAAACAGCAGAAGGCGAATTCATTCTGGACGCAACCGGACGTAAGAACGGGCGCGGGGCATATCTGTGCTTTTCCGGAAAATGTTTGCAGGAAGCAATAAAGAATAAAGGACTGGAACGTTCTTTCAAACAGGCGATACCAAAAGAGATATACGAAAATCTGGAAAAGGAGCTGGAGCAGCTTGAACATGAATAGAGCATTATCGATGATCAGTCTGGCGACCAAAGCCGGCAAGACAAAGAGCGGGGAATTCATGACAGAAAAAGAAGTCAAGGAAGGACGCGCGCATCTGGTGATTGTGGCAGACGACGCATCGGACAATACAAAAAAGAAATTTCAGAACATGTGTGATTTTTATAAAGTGCCAATATACTTTTTTGAAGATAAAGATACCCTGGGCCATGCGATGGGAAAAGAGTTCCGCGCTTCGCTTGCAGTAACAGATGCAGGGTTTGCAAAAGGAATCAGAAAACATCTGGATATGGAAGAAGGATAATAGGAACTGTATACAGGAGGTAGATTTATGGCAAAATTAAGAGTATATGAACTGGCAGAACAGATGAATAAGACAAACAAAGAAATACTCTCTATATTAAAAGATAAAGGAATTGAGGTGGCAAGTCATATGAGTACACTTTCAGATGAACAGATTGATGCAGTAAAAAGTGAAAAAACTTCTGAAGATACCCCGAAGAAGAAAAATATCGTTCAGGTTTTCAGACCGCAGAACTCACAGGGCGGCGGAAGAGGCCGTAATGGTCAGGGACGCCCGCAGGGCAGTCGAAACGGACAGCGCCCGCAAGGCAATGGAAATGGTCAGGGACGCTCACAGGGCAATGGAAACAGACAGGAACGTCCACAGAATGGTAACAGCCAGGGACGCCCTCAGGGAAATGGCCAGGGACGTCCGCAGAACGGAAACAGACAGGAACGCTCGCAGGGTAATGGAAATGGCCAGGGACGCCCGCAGAACGGAAACAGACAGGATCGTTCGCAGGGAGAAAACCGTGATAACAGACAGCGCAGAAATCCAAACGGACCAAGAAACAGTCAGGATCAGAGACAGGGACGCCCGGGTGATGGAAGAAGAGATGGCGGATTCCAGAACCGCGGAGACAGAAGAGATAATCGAGATAACCGTGATAACAGAGACGGAAGAGAGATGCGTGATAGCGGACGCCGTGACGACAGAAGAAAATCCAGCCCGTCTATTCCGGCACCTGCAATCGCAGAACAGAAACCAAGCCGCAACAAACCAAAAGATGCGCACAAGAAGAAAGAATATAACAGAAATGAAGAGAACGAAGACAGACTGCAGAAAGGCAAAAAGGGCAAAAACAATAACGCTCAGCCGAAAATGGTAAAACCACAGCCGAAGAAAGAGGTTGTGGAGGAGCAGATCAAGCAGATCACAATTCCGGAAGTACTTACAATCCAGGAACTTGCAGATGCAATGAAGATCCAGCCATCCGTAATCGTTAAGAAACTCTTCATGCAGGGCAAGATTGTAACAGTCAACCAGGAAATTGATTACGAGACAGCTGAAGAAATCGCTCTGGAATTCGATGTGCTCTGTGAAAAAGAAGAAGTAGTCGATGTGATCGAAGAACTTCTGAAAGAAGACGAAGAAGACGAAAAGAAAATGAAGAAACGTCCGCCGGTAGTCTGCGTTATGGGACACGTTGACCACGGTAAAACCTCTCTTCTTGACAAGATCCGTGATACTCATGTCATTGCAGGAGAAGCAGGTGGAATCACACAGCATATCGGTGCTTCAGTTGTGGAAATCAACGGTGAGAAAATCACCTTCCTCGATACACCGGGACATGAAGCATTTACCGCAATGCGTATGCGTGGTGCAAATTCTACCGATATTGCAATCCTGGTTGTTGCAGCAGATGACGGTGTCATGCCGCAGACTGTAGAAGCGATCAACCATGCAAAGGCAGCAGGGATCGAGATCGTAGTTGCGATCAACAAGATCGACAAGCCAAGTGCCAATATTGACCGTGTAAAACAGGAACTGACCGAATATGAACTGATTCCGGAAGACTGGGGCGGAAGCACCATCTGTGTACCGGTATCTGCTCATACAGGAGAAGGAATCAAAGAGCTTCTGGAAATGGTTCTTCTTACCGCAGAAGTGATGGAACTGAAAGCAAATCCGAACCGCCGCGCAAGAGGTCTTGTAATTGAGGCTGAGCTTGACAAAGGAAAAGGACCGGTTGCAACCGTTCTTGTACAGAAGGGTACACTCCGTGTCGGAGATCCGATCGCAGCAGGTTCTGCATATGGTAAAGTACGTGCCATGATGGATGACCAGGGACGCCGTGTAAAAGAAGCAGGTCCTTCTATGCCGGTTGAGATCCTCGGTCTTAATGATGTGCCGAATGCAGGTGAAGTATTTGTTGGCTGCAAGAATGATAAAGATGCAAGAAGCTTTGCAGAGACATTCATCAGTCAGAACAAGATCAAGAAACTGGAAGAAACCAAGTCCAAGATGTCTCTGGATGATCTGTTCAACCAGATCCAGGAAGGCAACTTAAAAGAACTTGGAATCGTTGTAAAAGCAGACGTACAGGGATCTGTAGAAGCAATCAAGCAGAGCCTTGTCAAACTTTCCAATGAAGAAGTCGTTGTCAAGATTATCCATGGTGGTGTTGGTGCGATCAATGAATCTGATGTTACGCTTGCAGCAGCATCCAATGCGATCATTATCGGATTCAATGTACGTCCGGACGCAACTGCAAAGGAAACGGCAGAACGTGAAGGCGTTGATGTGAGACTGTACCGTGTCATCTACAATGCGATCGAAGACGTTGAAGCAGCCATGAAGGGTATGCTTGAGCCTGTATTTGAAGAAAAGGTACTTGGCCATGCCGAAGTACGTCAGACATTCAAGGCTTCCGGAGTCGGAACAATTGCAGGATCTTATGTCCTTGACGGTACATTTGAACGTGACTGCCAGGCAAGAATCGTTCGTGACGGCGTTGTGATCTATGATGGAAAGCTTGCTTCATTAAAGCGTTTCAAAGATGATGTGAAGGAAGTTAAAGCCGGATATGAATGTGGTTTCGTATTTGAACGTTTCAACGATGTCAAAGAAGGAGACCAGGTAGAAGCATTCAAGATGGTGGAAGTTCCTAGATAAAGAAGGGTAGAAAATGAGAAAAAACAGTATTAAGAATACAAGAGTCAACGCAGAGGTACAGCGTGAACTGAGTACTATTCTGCGTGGAGGAATCAAGGATCCGCGTGTTGCACCGATGACTTCGGTTGTAGCGGTAGAGGTTGCTCCGGATCTTAAAACCTGCAAAGCATATATCAGTGTCCTGGGCGATGAAAAAGCCCAGGCTGATACCCTGAAGGGATTACAGAGCGCAGAAGGCTATATCCGCCGCGAACTTGCTCATACACTGAATATGCGTAACACACCGGAGATCAAGTTCGTACTGGATCAGTCCATTGAATATGGTGTCCGGATGTCAAAGAAAATTGATGATGTAACAAGAGATTTACGGGAAGAGGATGATTAGTATGTTATTAGATGCAATTTCTAAAGCCGGGACGATCGCACTTGGCGGACATGTCCGCCCGGATGGGGACTGTGCAGGTTCCTGCATGGGATTGTATAACTATGTCAGAGAGAACTTTCCTGAAAAAGAGATCGATGTTTATCTGGAAGAGCTTCCGAATACACTGAAGTTCATGAAAAATACAGATAAGATCCGGCATGAAGTGACGGAAGAAAAAACCTATGATCTGTTTATCGCACTGGATTGCGGGGATATGGGAAGACTTGGATTTTCGGCAGTCCTTTTCAAAAAAGCGGCAGTAAGATTCTGTGTAGATCATCATGTGAGCAACCAGAGTTTTGCAGATCAGAACTATATCATGCCAGATGCAAGCTCGACAAGTGAGCTGATCTACGATCTGCTGGATTATGGGAAGATGTCTGTGGAGACTGCCGAGTGCCTTTACACAGGAATGGTGCATGATACCGGTGTGTTCCGTTATTCCTGTACCCATCCGTCGACCATGCGCGCAGCAGCAGCACTGATGGAAAAAGGGATCGATTTTACAAAAATAATTACAGAGACTTTTGATGAAAAGACCTATGCACAGAACCAGGTTCTGGGGCGTGCATTATTGGAAAGCTTTCTTTTTATGGACGGAAGATGTATTGTATCTTATGTTACAAAAGAAGAGATGGATTTCTACCAGGTAAAAGCGAAACATCTGGATGGAATCGTAAGCCAGCTGAAACTCACAAAAGGTATCGATGTTGCAATTTTTATGTATGAGCTTGAACATGGAACTTTTAAGGTAAGTCTGCGATCCAGTGAAAAGATAGATGTAAGTGTAGTTGCAAGTTATTTTGGCGGCGGCGGACACGCAAGGGCAGCCGGATTCTCCATGACTGCCACACCACATGATATCATCAACAATCTGGCAAGAAGACTGGAACTTCAGTTTGACAGTGGGAGCGAAGCGGAATGATACATGGCGTACTGAATGTATATAAAGAAAAAGGCTACACGTCCCATGATGTGGTTGCAAAGCTGCGTGGGATCGTAAAGCAGAAAAAGATCGGGCATACCGGAACCCTTGATCCGGATGCCGAAGGAGTACTTCCGGTCTGCTTTGGGAAAGCAACAAAGCTTTGTGACCTGCTGACAGATAAAGATAAAACCTATCAGGCGGTTCTTCTTCTCGGTCAGGTGACGGATACACAGGATACTTCCGGTCAGGTTCTGGAAAAACATAGTACAGAAGATCTGACCAATGAAAAAGTGGAAAATGTGATCCGCAGCTTTGAGGGAGAATACGATCAGATTCCGCCGATGTATTCGGCACTCAAAGTTAACGGGAAAAAGCTTTATGAGCTTGCCAGAGAGGGCAAAGAAGTAGAGCGGAAAGCACGAAGAATCACGATTCATGAGATCCAGATCCTGGAGATCAATCTTCCGGAGGTAAAACTGGAAGTGACCTGTTCAAAGGGAACGTATATCCGTACACTGTGTCATGATATCGGTCAGAAGCTTGGCTGTGGCGGATGTATGAAAGAGCTTTTGAGAACACGTGTAGAGCGGTTTGGACTTGAAGACAGTATCCGGCTCGGTGAAATTGCACAGCTTCAGAAAGAAGGGATTCTGGAGGAGAAGATCATCGCGATAGATGAAATGTTTCCAACGTATGCGCAGGTCGTACTGCCACCGAAAACGGCCGCGGCAGTACGGAACGGGAATAGTTTCAGAAAAAGAGATATTTCACAGGAAACAGCATTAAAGGAGTATGAGAACGATGAGAGAGTCCGCGTGTACGATGAATCGCATCAGTTTATTGCGATTTACTGTTACTGCAAGAAAGACGATCTCTTCAAGATTGTAAAAATGTTTTTTGATGGAAATGAAAAAAAGTAATTAAAGAGGAAAGAACATGGACTATATCAGAGGGCTGGAAGCCTATCAGGATTCCAGAGAGGCAGCAATCACACTCGGCAAATTTGATGGAGTTCACAGAGGACATCAGAAGCTGATCAAAAAAAGTATGTCAGCTGAAGGCGAAAAAAAGGTGTTCGTTCTGTTGTGTTTGCATTTGATATGAATCCGCTTTATGAAAAGCTTGGAAAATCAAGAGAAGGGATCATGTCCAATGAGGAGCGCAGATGTCTTCTGGACGGGAAAGTAGATGTACTGCTGGAATGCCCGTTTTCCGAAGATGTCACAAGTATGTCGGCAGAGGATTTCATCCGGAAGATCCTGATTGAGAAAATTCATGCCCGGTATATTGTGATCGGAACGGATTTCCACTTTGGGCATGACAAGCGTGGTGATGCAAAAATGCTTGCAGAATATGCCGGTGTGTATGGATATGAACTTTTTGTGATTGAAAAAGAGATGTACGGAAAACGGGAGATCAGCAGCAGCTATGTCAGGGAAGAGCTTCGGAAAGGAAATATGGAAGCTGTGAATGATATGCTGGGGTATGCATATACTGTACGGGGAAAAGTAGAGCATGGCAGGCAGCTGGGCAGAAAACTGGGATTTCCGACACTTAATGTACATCCGTCAAGGGATAAACTTCTTCCACCGAACGGAGTTTATCTGGATAGTGTGAGGATTGATGGAATCTGGTACAACGGAATCGGTAATGTCGGGGTTAAGCCAACGGTATCCGAAGAGAACCGGATGCTGATCGAGAGCAATCTGCTGGATTACAGTGGTGATGCCTACGGAAAAGAGGTAGAGATCCAGCTTTATCATTTTAAGAGACCGGAGCAGAAGTTTGAATCGGTAGAAATGATGAAGGCACAGATTGATCAGGATATTGCTTACGCAAAAGAATTTTTCCGTTATCATCATAAGAAATAACAGAGCCGGTGAAAAAGCTCCGGAAATGCGGTTATTTACAGGTAGCCTGTGAACAGGAATATGAAAACCTGCCAGATGCGGGAAAGATAAAATCCTTCTTGACAGGATTCGGGGCATATGGTACACTAGGCAAGTATGAAAAACCGATGTTCGGCAGATGGAATCTCCAACCACTGCTTAATATCAGGCAATTAACAGTATATTTAGGAGGTAGTGACAAATGATCACAAAAGAAATGAAAGAACAGATTATCAAAGAATACGGAAGAACAGAAGGAGATACAGGATCTCCGGAAGTACAGGTAGCTCTTCTTACAGCAAGAATCAATGATCTTACAGATCACTTCAAAGCTAATCCGAAGGATCACCACTCAAGAAGAGGACTTCTTAAGATGGTTGGACAGAGAAGAGGACTTCTTGCATACCTTAAGAAGAATGACATTGAAAGATATCGTTCACTGATCGAAAGATTAGGTTTAAGAAAGTAAGACGTATTTTACAGGGAGCGAAAGGCATCATCTGGATGTCTTCGCTCCCTGTTTGTTTACATAAACAATGAGCCGAACCGGTACAACATGCATCATCCATGCCAATCAGCATAGTGATTGACATGGGAGTGACCAATAACCGTGTTTTGCCACATTTTAAAGTTAGTTATATAGAATCTTGCAAGAGATGTAAGGATATGATATAATACAAAAGATTGTGGGTAGAGATTGCGTCCGAGACCACTGAAAAGTATATTTTGAGAAGTGTATTTTTCAGTAGTTTCGGAGATTTTACCCGTCAGATAAACAGATAAAAAAGGAGAACATTTATGTACAAAAAGTTTGAAATGGAACTTGCAGGCCGTACACTCCGCGTAGATGTTGGAAGAGTTGCCAAACAGGCGAACGGCGCAGTACTTATGCATTATGGTGATACAGTTGTACTTTCGACAGCAACTGCATCCGACAAACCAAGAGAAGGAATTGACTTCTTCCCGCTCAGCGTTGAATACAATGAGAAGCTTTATGCAGTAGGAAAGATCCCGGGAGGATTTAACAAGAGAGAAGGAAAGGCATCAGAAAATGCTGTTCTTACCTGCCGTGTGATCGACCGTCCGATGAGACCGCTTTTCCCGAAGGATTACAGAAATGATGTAACTTTGGAGAACCTGGTTCTCTCTGTTGAACAGGACTGTTCACCGGAGCTTACCGCTATGCTTGGATCAGCGATTGCAACTGCTATTTCTGATATCCCGTTCGATGGTCCGACAGCTTCTACCCAGGTAGGACTTGTTGACGGAGAACTGGTATTCAATCCAACCGCAGAGCAGAAAGAAAAGTCCGACCTTGCACTGACTGTTGCATCTACAAGAGAAAAGGTAATCATGATTGAAGCCGGAGCAAATGAAGTACCGGAAGCTAAGATGCTCGAAGCCATCTTCGCGGCGCATGAAGTGAATCAGAAAGTCATCGCATTCATCGACCAGATCGTTGCAGAATGTGGAAAACCAAAACATGATTATGTAAGCTTTGCAGTACCGGAAGAACTCTTTGAAGCAATTCAGAAGATCGTAACACCGGAAGAGATGGAAGTTGCAGTATTCACAGATGACAAGCAGACAAGAGAAGAAAATATCCGTAAGATCACAGAAAAGCTGGAAGAAGCTTTTGCTGATAACGAAGAATGGCTTGCCAAACTTGGTGAAGCTGTATATCAGTACCAGAAGAAGGTTGTCCGCAAGATGATCCTCAAAGACCACAAGCGTCCGGACGGTCGTGCAATCGAAGAAATCCGTCCGCTTGCCGCAGAAGTTGACCTGATCCCGAGAGTACATGGTTCTGCCATGTTCACACGAGGACAGACACAGATCTGTACCATCACCACACTGGCTCCGCTTTCTGAAGCACAGAAGGTAGACGGACTGGATGAATCTGAGACATCCAAGAGATATATGCATCACTATAACTTCCCGTCATACTCTGTAGGTGAGACAAGACCTTCCAGAGGACCGGGACGTCGTGAGATCGGACATGGAGCTCTTGCTGAGAGAGCACTGGTACCGGTACTTCCGTCAGAGGAAGAATTCCCGTATGCGATCCGTACCGTATCTGAGACATTTGAATCTAACGGTTCTACTTCTCAGGCAAGTGTATGTGCATCTTCTATGTCACTTATGGCAGCCGGTGTACCGATCAAATCTGCAGTTGCAGGTATCTCATGTGGTCTGGTAACAGGTGCTACTGACGATGATTATCTGGTACTTACAGATATTCAGGGTCTGGAAGATTTCTTCGGAGATATGGACTTCAAGGTAGCAGGTACACACAAAGGTATCACAGCGATCCAGATGGATATCAAGATCCACGGACTGACAAGACCGATCATCGAAGAAGCAATTGCACGTACAAGAAAAGCAAGATTTTACATCCTGGATGAAGTTATGGCTAAGACAATCGCTGAGCCAAGAGCACAGGTTGGCAAGTATGCACCGAAGATCATCCAGATGAATATTGATCCGGCTAAGATCGGTGAAGTTGTAGGTCAGAGAGGAAAGACCATCAACGCAATCATCGAAAAGACAGGCGTTAAGATTGATATCACAGATGAAGGAAGTGTATCTATCTGTGGCGTAGATGCAGACAGCATGGAACAGGCAAGAAAGATGATTGCTACCATCGTAACAGACTTCGAGGCAGGAATGGTTCTTGAAGGTGATGTTGTAAGCATCAAAGAATTCGGCGCATTCATCGAATTTGCACCGGGCAAAGAAGGAATGGTACACATTTCCAAGATCGCTAAGCAGAGAATCGATCATGTAGAAGATGTTCTTTCTATCGGAGATCACGTCAAAGTGGTTTGCCTTGGAAAAGACAAGATGGGACGTTTGAGCTTCAGCATCAAAGATGTTGCAGAATAAAGTTTTATATAATCAGAAGGACTTTACCAGTATCGGTAGGGTCCTTTTTTAGTTCTATTTTTCTCCTGCCTTCCATATACATTCTTTAAAGAGAGGTGGACAAGATGAGAAGAGAAAAGAAAGATCAAATTCTGGCGGTGCTTCCGGAGAAAATCCGAGGGATCCTGTTGAATCATGGACTGGATTTTGAGAAGATCCAGGAGATCCGACTTCGGGAAGAGCAGCCGCTTGCAGTGAAAAAAGAAGGAAAGGAAGAACTTTTTACCCATCGGGTGACAAAAGAAGAACTGCGTGAAACGATGGAATATGTATCCAATTATTCCCTGTATGCCTATGAAAATGAACTGCGACAGGGGTTTCTGACGATTGAAGGAGGGCATCGGGTCGGAATTTCCGGGAAAATTATTTCGGAAAAGGAACAAATCCGGAATTTTCAGTATATTACATCGATCAATATCCGAATCTGCCATGAGATTACAGGTTGTGCGAATAAGCTGTTTCCTGTGATCCTTGAAAAAGGAAGACTTTGCCATACCATGATCATTTCCCCACCAGGTGGAGGAAAGACTACACTTTTGCGGGATCTGGTGCGGCAGATTTCGGATGGAAACCGCTGGGTGGAAGGAAGAAATGTGGGTGTGGTGGATGAACGTTCAGAGATTGGAGGATGCTACCGTGGCGTACCACAGAACCAGCTTGGGATGCGGACAGATATTCTGGACAACTGCCCGAAAGCAGAAGGAATGATGATGCTGGTGCGGTCCATGGCGCCGGAGGTGATCGCGGCAGATGAGATCGGGACAGCGAAGGATGTAGAGGCGATCGAGTACGCCATGCACTGTGGGGCAACCATGCTGACGACGGTGCATGGTTCCGGTATGGATGAGATCCGTGAAAAGCCTCTGGTCAGCAATCTGGTAAAGGAAAGATGCTTTGCCAGATATGTTGTGATGAAATCCGGGAAACATGTAGGAGAAATTGAAGGGATTTATAACGAACGGGGAGAAAAACTGTGTATCTGAAAATGGTCGGATGCCTGGGAATTGTGGCGGCGACATCCGGCTATGGATACAGCAGGGGAATGGAATATCAAAGGCAGATCACGGATACCGGAGAGCTGCAAAGAGTGATCAGGCAGCTTGCGGGAGAAATGGAGTATACTTATGCACCACTCGCCCAGGTATGCGCTTCTGTTTCTCGAAGATGCAGTCAGAACTACAGGATCTGGTTGGAACATCTGGCAAAAGAATTGGAGATGCCGTCAAGAAGTCTTGCAATAATCTGGGAGAGGTGCTGCGAAAGAGATCTTGAATGTCTGCTCCTTGGCAGGGAGGAAAGGGTACGTCTGCATGAGCTTGGGATGCAGCTTGGCAGCCTGGATAAGAAGCAGGAAACGCAGATTTTCTTGCAGTATGCAGAATTTCTGGAAGAAAAAAGAGGCGGTCTTTTAAAAGAAATTCAGGAAAAACGGAGGCTTTGCAATCTGCTGGGTGTTACAGCAGGGCTTTTCCTGACAATTTTGATTCTGTAAATAGGAGCGAAACATGAGTGTAAATCTGATATTTAAAATTGCGGCAGTCGGGATTCTGGTTTCTGTCCTGGGACAGGTGCTGAAACACAGCGGAAGAGAAGAACAGGCATTTCTCACAAGCCTTGCAGGACTGCTCCTGGTTTTATTCTGGATCCTTCCTTATATTTCAGATCTGTTTGACGATATCAGACGGCTCTTTGCTCTGTAAAGGAGGGAAAAGATGAGTATCCTTAAGGCAGCCTGCATCGGGATTGCAGGAACTTTCCTGGCATTACAATTTCAAAATACCAGAAAAGAGTATGGGATCTATCTGGGGATTGCGGTCAGCATTTTCCTTTTTCTCGGAATGAGCCGGAATCTGTCGGTGATCCGGGAAACTTTGAAATTGGTTGGCAGCTTTGTAAAGATCGATGCGGTATATCTGACGGCAATGCTGAAAATCCTGGGTGTGACCTATCTGGCGGAATTTGCGGCAGCAATCTGCAAGGATGCCGGTTATCAGACGATCGCCGGGCAGATTGAGGTCTTTGCAAGGCTCAGTATACTTGCAATAGGAATGCCGATATTAAAAGCACTGCTTCTTGCAATCCGCGAACTTGGACAGTAAAAGGGAAGAAAAATGAAACATTATTTTCAGAAATATGGCATAGCATGCATGATCGGACTTGTAATCTTCGTACTGATACTGCCGGTACAGGTATTTGCGGCAGGGGAAGATTCCTCTTTGGAAAACAGCCGGACAGAAGATAATATGACAGAAACGGATCTGGAAAAAAATCACAGGAGGAAACAGAGCAGAAAATCTGGGAGCTGACAGAGGTAAAGGATCTGGATACGGCAATCCGGAAACTGTTCCCGGAAGAAAAACTGCATTTTCAGGATCTTGTTGAGTCTGTGATCCGGCAGGATGAGAACCTGTCTGCCGGACAGATCAGAAACTTTGTGACGGATCAGTTTTTCTATGTGCTGAAGGTCAATAAACCGGTGCTTGCATCTATCATTTTTCTGGTGCTGATCGCAGCGGTTTTTTCCAACTTTTCGGAAGTGTTTCAGAACCGTCAGATCTCACAGACCGCCTTTTTTCTGGTATACCTGTCTGTGATTACAGTCGGCATACGGAATTTTCAGGCAGCAGCCGTAGAGGTACAGCATGGACTCGAAAATCTGATCCTCTTTATGCGAGTACTCTGTCCTGTCTACTTTGTCTGTATGGCAGTCGCAGTGGGAAGTATTTCTGCGATCGCATTTTATAATCTGGCGCTTTTCCTGATTTTTCTTGTGGAACTTGTGATTTTGAAATGGATCGTTCCGTTGATCCAGATCGCACTTCTGATGGAAATCTTGAACAATCTGACGGAGGAGGAATTTCTTTCTAAGGCAGCGGAACTTTTGCGACTTGCAATCGGATGGAGTCTGAAAAGTCTGCTTGCCCTGGTGACGGGGATCGGGTTTATCGAGCGGATAATCAGTCCGGCGGCAGATCAGGTGAAAAGGAGTGTCTGGACAAAGGGCGTGGGAATGATTCCGGGAATCGGTGATGTAGTCAGCGGGACAAGCGAAGTCGTGCTTGGAAGTGCGGTCCTTTTAAAAAATGGAGTTGGAATTGCAGGGGCACTGCTTGTAACGGGAGTTGTGATGATCCCGGTCATCAATATGGGAATTCTGACGCTTCTTTACAAAGGAACGGCGGCACTTATCCAGCCGGTGTCTGATAAACGGATCGTGGAGGCCATCAGTTTTACCGGGGAAGGTTATCATATGCTGCTAAAGACGGTGCTTGCGACGGCGGTCCTGTTTCTGGTGACACTTGCAGTTGCGGCATCGGCAGCTTCGTAGGAGGGATAAAATGATACAGCTGGTTTACAGGTGGATGCAGAATCTCGCCGTTTATATGATTCTTGTAACCGCATTTTTGCAGGCACTTCCAGAGAATAGCTACCGGAAATATGTCCGTTTTTTTCTGCGGACTCTTCTGACAGTTCTGCTTGCCCAGCCGGTTCTGGACCTTATGGGAGAAGCCGGACAGGTAACGGAGCTGTATCGGACGGCGGAGTATGAGCAGATGATAAAAGAGATGGAGTATGCGGCGGATTTGCTCGAAAGGCGGATGATGAAGATGTTTGAAATCCGTAAATAAAAAAGACAAAAGTGGCTGATCATATTGCTTGTCGGACTACTTCTGGTTGTGATCGCGATGCCTGTTTCCGAATTCAAAATCAGACCAGACACAGGATGAACAGCAGATGCAGAAGGCGGAAAATGCATCGGAGGATACTTATGCAGATGCACTGGAAACACGGCTGGAAAATGCACTTGCAAAAGTAGAAGGAGTTGGAAATGTAAAGGTGATGATCACTCTGGCTTCTTCCTCGGAAAAGGTAGTGGAAAAGGATCAGGAGATGACAAGTGAGGTGCAGGAAGGGGAGAGCGGAGGAAAAAATACCAGTTCTTCAGAGACGGCAGTTTATGCAAACGGAAATGGAGAAGAAACGCCATATGTGAAACAGGAATTAAGTCCCCGGATAGAAGGTGTTCTCGTAATTGCAGAAGGCGGAGATAATGCCGTCGTGATTGAAAATATCACAGAGGCTGTGCAGGCATTATTCGGAGTAGACACGCATAAGATAAAAGTAATGAAGCATAATTAAAAAAGAATCTTATAGGAGGAAGGCTAGTGAAAAAAGTATTTAAGAAAAATCAGATTGTGATAGCGGTTCTTGCGGTGATGATCGCAGCGGCAGGATATCTGAACTATTCCGGAAAAATTTTTGGTTCGAAAAACAAAACAGCAGAGACGGGAAGCGAGATGGCAAATAAGGAGCTTCTGGATATTTCGGATCAGGACACAGGAAGTGACAGCTCCCTCCAGACAGCGGATAACGATCAGGTGGATGGAAATCCGGGAGAGGCGGTGCTGACAAACGGATCGGCCGGTGCGCTTGTAGCACAGGCAAAAGTGAACCGGGAGCAGGTGCGGGCAAAAAACAAAGAAACCCTGCAGGCAATCATTGATAATGCAGATATCGCAGAAGACCAGAAAGCAGATGCAGTTGCGCAGATGGTGGAGATGACACAGCGCGCCGAACAGGAGGTCGCAATTGAGACTCTGCTTGCCAGCAAAGGCTTTCAGGATGCGGTGGTAAGTCTTACCGAAGATTCCGCAGATGTGGTCGTTGATGTGGCAGATCTGTCGGATGCAAAACGGGCACAGATCGAGGATATTGTCACACGCAAAGCAGAGGTAAATGCTGCAAATGTGGTGATCACACCGATCCATGAAAGTACAAATACGAATGAATCAGGGGATTGATATTATAGCAAAAATACCATATAATAAGAGTTTGAGTGACATTGAGAAAATAGTAGGAGTAGAATAACATGGCAGATTTTACGAATGAGATAAAGAAAAGAAGAACATTTGCGATCATTTCCCATCCGGATGCAGGTAAGACTACCCTGACAGAGAAGTTTCTGTTATATGGTGGGGCAATCAATCAGGCAGGTTCTGTAAAAGGAAAGGCAACAGCGAAACATGCGGTTTCAGACTGGATGGAGATTGAAAAAGAAAGAGGTATTTCGGTAACATCTTCTGTCCTGCAGTTCCAGTATGACGGTTATTGCATCAATATTCTGGATACACCGGGACATCAGGATTTCTCGGAAGATACTTATCGTACTCTTATGGCGGCCGATTCGGCGGTTATGGTGATCGATGGATCAAAAGGTGTGGAGGCACAGACAAGAAAAGCTGTTCAAAGTCTGCGTCATGCGTCATATTCCGATTTTTACATTTATCAATAAAATGGATCGTGAAGCGATGGATACCTTTGAATTACTGGATGATATTGAAAAGGAACTGGGGATCGCTACCTGTCCGATCAACTGGCCGATCGGTTCCGGAAAAGAATTCCGCGGCGTATTTGACCGGAACAGCAGAGAACTGGAGATTTTCTCAGATACCAAGAAAGGAACCTCGATCGGGGAAGTTGAGAAGGTTTCCATCGACAGTGAGGAAGCAAAGAGCATCGTAAGTGAAGCACAGTTCGCACAGCTGGAAGAAGAGATTGAGCTTCTGGACGGAGCGAGTGCGGAATTTGACCAGGAGATGGTCAGCAAAGGAGAACTCTCTCCGGTATTTTTCGGATCAGCTCTGACCAACTTCGGTGTGGAGACCTTTCTTCAGCATTTCCTTAAAATGACGACTTCGCCGCTTCCGAGAATGTCCGACAAAGGATTGATCGATCCGATGAAAGAAGAAGATTTCTCCGCATTTGTGTTTAAGATCCAGGCAAATATGAATAAGGCACACCGGGACAGAATCGCATTTATGCGTATCTGTTCCGGTGAGTTCAAGGCAGGCATGGATGTCTTCCATATCCAGGGAGGCAGGAAAGTCCGTCTGTCACAGCCACAGCAGATGATGGCGAGTGAACGCCACATGATCGATACCGCTTATGGTGGAGACATCATCGGTGTATTTGATCCTGGTATCTTCTCCATTGGAGATACACTGACCAATTCAGCGGAAAAATTTGCATACGAAGGAATTCCGACTTTCGCACCGGAACATTTTGCCAGAGTACGCCAGGTGGATACGATGAAGAGAAAGCAGTTCATCAAGGGAATCAACGAGATCGCGCAGGAAGGCGCGATCCAGATTTTCCAGGAATTCAACACCGGTATGGAAGAGATCATCGTCGGTGTAGTCGGTGTCCTGCAGTTTGATGTATTAAAATACCGTCTGGAAAATGAATATAACGTGGAGATCCGTCTGGAACCACTTCCATACGAACATATCCGCTGGATCGAGAATGAAGAAATCAATATGGACAAGCTGGTCGGCACATCCGATATGAAGAAGATCAAGGACCTGAAAGACAGACCGCTTCTTCTGTTTGTCAACAGCTGGAGCATCCGTATGGTGCTGGAACGAAACGAAGGACTGAAACTTTCCGAATTCGGACGTTCCTAAAAAACTTTCCAATAAGGATCTTTTATGTTACAATGAACGCATAGCGACGAGCGCAGGACTGGGTGGAAAATGATCGGCTGCTTGCAGACGAATCATTTTCAAGCCAGGACTATGTGAGTGCAACGAACATCGAGGAACCCAAAGGTTCCGAGATGAGCGCGACGAGCGGAAGAACCGCAGACAGGAGGACTTATAATGAGTAAAGAAGAGAGAAATACCTATAAGATAGAATCAGATGAGAACCTCGGAGAAGTACAGATTGCTGATGAAGTAGTTGCAATTATCGCAGGACTTGCAGCAATGGAGGTAGAGGGGGTATCTTCCATGGCAGGAAATGCAACCAGAGAACTGATCGCAAAGCTTGGAATGAAGAGCCTTTCCAAAGGAGTAAAGGTAGACGTGCTGGAAGGTATCGTTACCGTATCCCTTGCCCTGAACCTCAAATATGGTAGCAGTATCAAAGATACTACTTTAAAGGTACAGGAAAAAGTAAAGGCAGCAATCGAGAATATGACAGGTCTTACCGTTGCAGACGTAAACATCCGTGTTGCAGGTGTGGACATGCCGGAAGAAGAATAATTGGAGAGAGAACATGCGAAGAAGTAAAGTCAGAGAACATATATTTAAAATGCTCTTCAGCATCGGATTTGATGCGGCTGATGCAGACGAACAGATCGAACTGTATCTGGAACAGGTAGAAGAAGCAAGTGAGGAAGAACGCGGATATATGCGCAAAAAGGTCAAAGATATCGCAGCACATGAAGAAGAAATCGATGCGATGATCAATGAACATACAACCGGTTGGAAAACCGGACGTATGAATAAAGTGGATCTTTCTGTTCTTCGTCTTGCCGTATATGAGATGAAGTGGGATGACGAAGTGCCGGTCAAAGTAGCGATCAATGAAGCAGTTGAGCTGGCAAAGAATTTTTCGGGAGATGAGGGACCGGCATTTGTCAACGGTGTACTCGGAAAGCTTGCATAAGAATCAGAAATCATGCGAAATGTATATACTGTAAAACAGGTCAATGCGTACATTAAGAATATGTTTACGCAAGACTTTATGTTGAATCGAATTTATATCAAAGGGGAAGTGTCAAACTGTAAGTACCATACTTCAGGACATCTGTACTTTTCACTGAAAGATGAGTCCGGAACGATTGCCTGTGTTATGTTTGCCGGGCAGCGCAGCGGGCTTTCTTTTCGTATGCAGGAAGGACAGCAGGTAATCGTGCTTGGAAGCGTCAGCGTCTATGAAAGAGATGGCAGATATCAGGTTTATGCAAAGGAGATCGTACTGGATGGTGCGGGACTTCTCTATGAAAAATTTGTAAAGCTCAAAAAAGAGCTGGAAGAAATGGGAATGTTTGCGCCGGAATATAAAAAGCCGATTCCGAAATATGTGCGGACAGTTGGTGTTGTAACGGCACCAACCGGAGCGGCAGTGCGCGATATTATCAACATTACCAGGCGGAGAAATCCATATGTGCAGATTCTTTTGTATCCGGCACTGGTACAGGGGGATGGCGCGTCTGAAAGTGTGGTACGGGGAATCCGTGCACTGGAGGAAGCAAAGGTTGATGTGATGATTGTTGGCAGAGGCGGGGGGTCTATTGAAGATCTGTGGGCATTTAACGAGGAAAAGGTAGCGCGCGCAGTTTTTGAATGCAGTGTACCGGTTATTTCGGCAGTAGGACATGAGACGGACACGACGATCATAGATTATGTAGCGGATCTTCGTGCACCGACGCCTTCTGCTGCGGCAGAGCTTGCAATCTGTAATTACCGGGAACTTCTGGAAACGATCCGGACAGAACGGGAAAGGATGCACCGAAGTATGAGGAGAAAGCTGGAGGTCGCATCACTTCATACAGCGCGGTATGCAGAAAAATTCCGTTACTTAAGTCCGTCAGGGAAACTTAAGTCCATGCGCCAGCAGCTTGCAGACTATGAGGAGCAGATCCCAAAAGCCATGCATCAGCGGTTGGAACAGGAACAGGAGAGGACTCGGAAAGTGCAGGAGATGCTGCCGCTTCTGATGGAGCGGAATCTGCGGGAAAGCCGTCAGCAGCTTGCAATCCGGATCGAACGGATGAAGGGACTTTCTCCGCTTGCCAAGCTGAACCAGGGCTTTTCCTATGTACAGGGATCGGAAGGGACCGTAAAGAAAGTAGCGGATGTAAAAAAAGGAGACTGGCTTCGGATTTATGTAGACAGACGGGCAGATCGAGGCACAGGTAACAGATACCAAGAAGGAGTAGGGAATGGCAGATAGGAAAAACGAGATTGCAGAAGAAATGCCGGAAGAATCTCTAGAAGAGCTTTTTGCAAAACTGGATCAGGTGGCAAAAGAGCATGGAATACGGGAGATACTTCTCTGGAAGAGTCCCTTCGGACTGTATCAGAAGGGCATGGAAATGCTGAAGCTTTGTAATGAGAAGATTGATACAGTAGAGAAAAAAGTGCAGGTGCATGGAAGAGAATGGAGAAATACATGACTTTTAAAGAAGAAATGAAAGAAAGAACAGAAGTGATTGAAAAGCTTCTTGTAAAATATCTGCCGAAAGCAGAAGGTTACCAGAGCCAGATCATGGAGGCGATGAAGTACAGTGTGATGGCAGGCGGAAAGAGACTCCGCCCAATGCTGATGCAGGAGACATACCGCCTTTTCGGAGGAGAAGGAAAAGAAATCGAGCCGTTTATGGCGGCAATGGAGATGATCCATACTTATTCCCTGGTGCACGATGATCTGCCGGCAATGGACAATGACGAGTACCGTAGAGGAAGGAAGACAACGCATATCGTATACGGGGAAGCAATGGGAATTCTTGCCGGGGATGCACTTCTGAACTATGCGTTTGAGACGGCGGTAAAGGCATTTGAAATCGCACCTGAAAAGAGTCTTCTGATTGGAAAAGCTTTAAAAATCCTTGCAGAAAAAGCCGGTATTTACGGGATGGTAGGCGGTCAGGTCGTGGATGTGGCTTCCTGCGGTGTGGGACTTGATGAAGGCATGCTGAACTTTATCTATGAACTGAAAACCGGAGCGCTGATCGAAAGCTCCATGATGATCGGGGCACTTCTTGCAGGTGCAGAGGATGCAGAGCTTGAGAAAGTGCAGAAGATCGCATCGGATGTGGGGATTGCTTTCCAGATCCAGGATGACATCCTGGATGTGACAAGTACTACAGAAGAGCTTGGCAAACCGGTCCATAGCGATGAAAAGAATGAAAAAACAACCTATGTTACATTAAAAGGTCTGGAAAAAGCAACCAGAGATGTGGAAGTTATTTCACAGGAAGCACTGGAGTTGCTTTCCGGGCTGGACAGAGAAAATACGTATCTGACACAGCTGATACAGGAACTGATACACAGGAAAAAATAAGCGGGGTGGATGAAGTGTATCTGGAGCAGATTCACGAAGCGAATGATATCAAAAAATTAAATGAACAGGAATTGGCAGGGCTTGCAGAAGAAATCCGTACCTTTCTTGTTGAGAAGATCAGCAAGACAGGAGGGCATCTTGCGTCCAATCTGGGTGTGGTAGAGCTTACCATGGCAATGCATCTCAGTTTTCAGCTCCCGGAGGATAAGATGATCTGGGATGTAGGGCATCAGTCTTATACGCATAAAATTCTGACCGGAAGGAAAGAAGGATTTGATGATCTGAGAAAATACGGCGGTATGAGCGGTTTCCCGAAACGAAAAGAAAGTAACTGTGATGCCTTTGATACCGGTCATAGCTCCACTTCGATTTCGGCCGGACTTGGATATGCCAGAGGGAGGGATATCCTGGGACAGGATTATTCCGTGATCTCTGTTATCGGTGACGGATCCCTGACCGGAGGAATGGCATATGAAGCACTGAATAATGCTGCGGAGATGAAGACGAATTTCATCATCGTGCTTAACGATAACCATATGTCTATTTCCAAAAATGTCGGTGGAATGTCCAGTTATCTCGGAGAGCTGCGCACTGCCCGGGCCTATACCGACCTGAAAGATACCGTGGAAAATGTACTTGGCAGTATTCCATTTGGCGGTGAAAAGATGGTGCGGCATATTAAGCGCACCAAGAGCAGCATCAAGCAGCTTTTGGTTCCGGGAATGTTCTTTGAAGATATGGGAATCAAGTATTTAGGACCGGTGGACGGGCATGACCTGAAGGCACTGTGCCGTGCGTTTACCGAGGCAAAAAGGGTAAAAGGACCGGTGCTTGTCCATGTACTGACGAAAAAGGGAAAAGGGTATCTCCCGGCAGAAGAAAACCCTTCCCGTTTCCATGGAACAGGTCCGTTTAACATCCAGACAGGAGAGCCGATTTCCAAAAGTGGAAAGGATTCCTGTACAGATGTATTTTCCAAGGTTATGCTGGATCTGGCAAAAAAAGATGACAGACTGGTAGCGATCACGGCGGCAATGGAAGACGGTACCGGCCTGGCAGCATTTCACAGATACTATCCGGACCGCTTTTTTGATGTGGGGATCGCAGAGGGACATGGCGTGACCTTTGCGGCAGGACTTGCTGCGGCAGGACTGCATCCGGTATTTGCTGTATATTCTTCGTTTTTACAGAGAGGATTTGACCAGATGATCCATGATGTCTGTCTGCAGAAGCTTCCGGTCGTATTTGCTGTGGACAGGGCAGGACTTGTGGGAAGCGACGGGGAGACCCATCAGGGGATCTTTGATCTTTCTTATCTGTCAATGATTCCGAATATGACCGTCCTTTCTCCGAAAAATAAATGGGAACTGGCGGACATGGTGCGGTTTGCGGTGAGACTTGGAGCACCGGCAGCAGTGCGCTATCCAAGAGGCAGCGCATTTGACGGATTCCGTGAATACAGAGCACCGATTGAGTATGGAAAGAGTGAGCCGGTCTATGAAGAAGAGGATATTGCGATCATCAGTGTCGGACATATGTTTGAGCAGGCAGTTCAGGTTCGGAAGCGTTTGAAAGAGATTGGATATAACTGTACCCTGATCAATGCCCGGTTTGTAAAGCCGGTGGATGAGGAGATGCTCCGGAAACTGACGGTGGGACACCAACTGATCGTGACACTGGAAGAGAATATCCGCAGAGGCGGATTCGGAGAATCTGTGACTGCTTATCTGGCAGGTCTTGAGACAGACGCAGAGGTTCTGAATCTGGCACTGCCGGATGACTATATCGAACACGGAAGTGTAGACCTACTTCGCAGTGAGGTGATGCTGGATATTGAATCCTGCGTGACCAGGATTATCACTGCATATATAGCAGAAGAGAGCAGGAGGGATTGATAGAGAATGAAAGAACGGTTGGATGTATTACTTGTAAAGAGAAATCTGGCATCCTCCAGAGAAAAGGCAAAAGCGATCATCATGTCCGGCAATGTATTCGTGGACGGGCAGAGAGAGGATAAAGCGGGAACTTCCTTTTCGGAAGAGGTTCAGATCGAAGTCCGTGGACATGCACTTCCGTATGTCAGCCGCGGAGGACTTAAGCTGGAAAAGGCGATGAAGAATTTTGATGTATCCATGGAAGGAAAGGTATGTACCGATGTGGGATCTTCGACAGGAGGATTTACAGACTGCATGCTGCAAAATGGAGCAGTCAAGGTGTTTGCCATCGATGTGGGACATGGTCAGCTGGACTGGAAATTACGTCAGGATGAAAGAGTGGTCTGCATGGAAAAGACCAACATCCGTTATGTACAGCCGGAAGATCTGGGAGAACCGATTGATTTTTCATCAATTGATGTTTCTTTTATTTCGCTGACGAAGGTACTTCTCCCAATCCGCAATTATCTGAAAGAGAACGGAGAGATCGTTGCGTTGATCAAGCCACAGTTTGAAGCCGGACGTGAGAAGGTTGGGAAAAAAGGTGTGGTAAGGGAAAAGAGTACCCATATCGAGGTCATCGAAAAAGTAACCGATTATGCAGTATCGATCGGCTTTGAAGTAGCAGCACTTGAATTTTCACCGATCAAAGGACCGGAAGGGAATATCGAGTATCTGGTACATCTGAAAAAAAGGCCGGAGGAAGAGGCAAGGATTGTGGAGAGCGTAGACATTCGGGGGACTGTCGATGCTGCTTTTGACACACTTGCGAAAAAGGATCCGGCTGAGGAGAAGAAATAAAAAGACATGGAAAAGTTTTACATTATCACGAATGATATGAAGGATGCAAATCGGAAGATCACCTTGAAAATCAAAAATGCATTGAATCCTACGGGAAGAAATGTTATCTGGAAGAGCAGCCGGAAGAAGAAAATTTTTCAAAGATCAAGATTCCAAAGGATATTGATTGTGTGTTGACGGTAGGCGGAGACGGAACCTTTATCCAGGCATCCAGACGTCTGTTCGGGCGGGATCTTCCGATGCTTGGAATCAATATGGGCACCCTTGGTTATCTGACCGAGGTAGAGGTGCAGAATGTAGAAGAGGCTGTAAAACAGCTCGTAGAGGGCAATTATACGATTGAAGAGAGGATGATGCTGTATGGATCCGCTGCATACCGCAATGTAAGGGATGTGGCACTCAATGATATTGTCATGACGAGATCCGGCAGCATGAAGATTGTTCATTTTAATCTCTATGTTAATGGAGAGTTTCTGAACTCCTATGATGCGGACGGATTGATCGTGTCCACACCAACGGGTTCTACTGCGTACAATCTGTCTGCAGGAGGACCGATCGTGGAGCCGACAGCGTCATTGATCGTTGTGACACCGATCTGCTCGCATGCACTCAATTCCCGCAGTATCGTTTTCGCGGACAAAGATGAGATCGTGATCGAGATTGGTGCAAAACGGGAAAATCAGATCGAGGAAGCAGTGATTGCATATGATGGCGCGGATGAAGTCCCGCTTCATACCGGTGACCGGATCCGGATCAAAAAGGCGTGGGAGACAGCGAAAATCGTAAAACTCAGCAAAGTGAGCTTTCTGGAAACATTACGTGAAAAGATGAAAGGAAACTAGAAGATGAAAGTAAACCGACATGCCAAAATTGTAGAATTGATCAACAAATATCAGATTGAGACACAGGATGAGCTTGCCGAGTATCTGAATGAAGCGGGATTTAAAGTGACGCAGGCAACGGTATCCAGAGACATCCGTGACTTAAAGCTCACCAAGGTTCCGGCAGAAAACGGCAGGCAGAAATATGCGGTACTCCAGAGTGCACAGAACGGAATGACTGAAAAATATGTGCGCATTTTGCGGGATGGATTCAGCTCTATGGATATGGCTCAGAACATTCTGGTACTGAAAACGGTATCCGGTATGGCGATGGCGGTGGCTGCGGCACTGGATGCGATGAACTGGAATGAGATCGTTGGCTGTATTGCCGGGGATGATACGATCATGTGCGCTGTGCGGACCGTGGATGATACGATTCTACTGATGGAAAAGATCAAGAAACTACTGGAACAATAGACAGGAGAAAGAATGTTACAAAATTTGCATGTAAAAAATCTGGCGCTAATCGATGAGGCGGAAGTGGATTTCTCTGGTGGACTCAATATCCTGACCGGGGAAACCGGTGCCGGAAAATCAATTATCCTGGGGAGTGTCAGTCTTGCCCTGGGCGGAAGATATTCAGCAGATATGCTTCGTAAGGGAGCCGATAAGGGACTTGTAGAACTGACCTTTTATGTGGAAAATCCGGAAACGGTACGGAAGCTGGAAGAGATGGATCTTTCGCCGGACGGAGGGCAGATCATTATCACCAGACGGTTTAACGGAAACCGAAGTGTGAGCCGGATCAATGGAGAGACTGTGACACTGGGGCGGCTAAAGGAAGCAGCCCAGGTTCTGATCGATATTCACGGACAGCATGAGCATCAGTCACTGTTATATAAAAAAAATCATCTGGCAATTCTGGATGCATTTGCAAAAGAAGCCGGAGAATGGAAGAAAAAAGTGGCGGATTCATACAGGGAATACCGCCGGCTGGAAAAAGAACTTAAGGAAGCCGATAAAGACGAGGCTGAGAGAGCCAAAGAGATTTCTTTTCTTGAATTTGAGATTGATGAGATTGAAAATGCAGGAATCACTGCGGCAGAATGCCAGTCGGTAGAAGAAGATTACCGGCGGATGATGCAGGGGAAAAGAATCGCAGAGAATCTGGAAGAGGCGTATCTGTATACAGCAGGAGAAGGCGGTATAAGTGCGGCAGAAGCGATCGGACGGGCAGTACGTGCGGCAGCTGTGGCGGCAGAACATGATGACAAATCGGGAGAACTGTATGAACAGCTGGTCGAAGTGGAGAATCTGATCGGGGATTCCGGGCGCGAGCTTCGCTGTTATCTGGACAGTCTTTCCTTTGAACCGGAACAGTTCTAT
>ENA-OQBD01000202-OQBD01000202.1-human-gut-metagenome-genome-assembly--contig:-NODE-202-length-34149-cov-4.317794_pt1 | contig 34149 bp, 37 predicted proteins | sample MGYA00242742_ERZ504543 | MGnify/ENA primary metagenome ERZ504543 (study PRJEB26092, sample SAMD00036239) | human gut metagenome | host: Homo sapiens | study: EMG produced TPA metagenomics assembly of...
ACCGGAAACTATGGAACTCTCCGGTACAAGATAGTGGGACGCATAGTATACGCCGACTGTCAGCGCCACAATGATGATGAAAATCAGGATCCTCAGAGCTGGGTGAACCTCCTTTGCACAGCAAAGAGCAAAGAGTAAAATCGCGCCGATCAGAGCGGATACAAAAAGCAGAATCTGTACTGTAAACACAGAACCCGGCACGAAAAAGTCCTCCGAACGCTCCGCCAAGATAAAAGATACAAGGTATCAAGAAGGCAGGAACGCTGTTTTTACGGTGTGTACATAAGACAATACCCGCAGATACGTCCGAGAGTATGGAAAGAATATGCGAACCGCGAACCGCGTTTCTATGCCAGCGTAGCATTCAACGGTGCTTTTTGGGCATTGGCAAGCGCGCAAGATGGAGATAGACGCAACCAACAAGTATGGTACTACAGAGGTAGCGATAACGGAAGAAAAAACAGTTCCGACTACTGGATTCCTACAGGAATAGGTGTCATGAAATTTGTCAGCCCTAACGACTGCAACACGAACAACGGAAGAATCTATGATAAAGTAGACATACCACTTCGCTATACCGACATCCTGCTGATGTATGCGGAAGCCCTAAACGAATTGACTCCGAGTAGTAGCTACGAAGTAACAACTTGGGAAGGAGAACCAATTACAGTTTCGCGAAATACAGAAGAAATCCGCAAGGCTGTCTTGCCTGTCAGGATGCGTGCTGGAGTTCCTGATTACAACGAGGAGACATATAATGACCAAACATTGTTCCGTAAGAAACTAATACATGAACGTCAGGTAGAATTCATGGGTGAGAATCAACGTTACTACGACCTGCGTCGCTGGAAGCTTGCTCCGGTAGAAGAGTCCGAACAAATCTATGGCTACAACGTACTGATGACTGAAAGCAAAAAAGAACGCTTTTATGAACGTATACGAGTAGAAAATCTACAAGCAAACTTCTCACGTAAGATGTACTTTGGCCTATGCCACAAAATGAATTAAAAAAGAAACCGCAAAATGACACAGGCGCCGGGATGGGAAACTTTTGATTAATCTAAAATATACAATAAGAATGAAAAATCCGGCGGGTGGCGGGAATGCTTAACATCAGTAAACGTGTACTGATTTTTGGAATCGGAAATTCCGGTTATGCAGCGGAAGAATTCCAGCTGCGTTTCATGCGTATCGGGATGGATGTTAATGCAGTTACAGATTCCCATATGATGAAGATAGGTGCAGCACTGGCGGGGGAGGAAACACTTGTGATTGCCATTACGTTAAGTGGGGAGACGGCAGAAGTGTTAGAAAGTATTCGGATCGCCAAAAGCAGAGGTGCAAGTATTATATGCATGACAGCAGTTTCCGGGTCATCCGTTGCAAAGGAATCGCAGGAAGTAATTCAGGTAGCAGCATTAAAAAATCTGGATACAGGAACAAAAATTTCACCGCAATTTTCGATTTTAGCAATTATGGATGTTTTATACTCTTATTATTTTGCAAATGATTCTTACTTTAAAACACAAAAATATAAGGCAACCCTGTCTGCTATTCGTGCAAAAGGGGAACACACGGAGGATAAAGATGAATAAAAAAAAGTATATTGGAATTGATATTGGAGGAACGGCAGTAAAGATTGGAAGTGTAGATGAAGATGGCACGATTCATGCAACAGAAACTTATGCCGTAAATTTTGATGGATATGAAACACCTATTTTGCAGACGGTAGTGAAGAGCTGCCATAATTTTTTGGAAAAATATCGTGAGAATGCTTCTGAATATGCAGGAATCGGGGTGTCAGCAACGGGAGCAATCTCTACAAAAAAAGGAGTGGTCGAAGGAACCGCAGGACATATTAAAAACTGGATCAACAGCCCGATTCGACAGGTGATGGAGCAGGAATTCCATATTCCGACAGAAGTGCTTAATGATGCGAATGCAGCGGCTCTTGGGGAAGCGTGGATTGGTGCTGCAAAGGGCAAAAAAGATGTTGTCGTTGTCACGATTGGAACAGGTGTAGGTGGCGGCATTCTCATGAATGGAAAGATTTTGCTCGGAGCAAGTGGATTTGCGGGTGAACTTGGACATATTCCGGTGCAGTATGAAGGGGAAATGTGCACTTGCGGAAATCGGGGATGTCTTGAGCATTATGGATCGACTTCAGCACTGGTACGAAAAGTCCGTTGGGCAATACAGGAAGGTGCGATTGCAGGGGCAGCAGATACACCAGTTGATGGACGATGGATTTTTGCACAGGCAGCGACAGGAAATGTGGTGGTGCAGAAAATCCTGCAGGAATGGATAGAGGTGATTGCTTCAGCGCTTGTTGGATTTGTGCATATGTTTAATCCAGAGCAGATATTAATTGGCGGAGGAGTTTCTGCACAGGAAGATCTTTTTATTGCTCCTGTCAGATCATATGTGATGAAACATGTGATGCCAAATTTTGCAAAAGATCTTGAAATCTGTGCAGCTGCATTGAAGAATGAGGCAGGTATGGTAGGAGCCGTATATTATTGCATACAGCAGGAAAGAGCGTGTGATTGTTGAAAGTAGTTTCCGTGGATGGGAAGATGCCCGGATTGTACTTTCAGAAAGGGGCGATTTTTATACGGATTACCGTCGGGAGCTGGGGGAAAAGAATTTTCTTATTCTTCCGGGGGTGGAGGCTACTGCAGTATTGTTTGATGATGAGGGAAATACGGTCAGACTGCATCATATGAATGGAATTCTCGGAACAGAAAGCATGCAAAAAGGTGCATTGGAAAGTACCTTTTCACATATGGAAAAAGTAGAGCCTGATATTTATTACGGGACGGACTGGGATGGAAATAAAACAGGGAAAAAACTTGCAGAGAGATTAAAGAATCATGGTTGTATCGTGACTTATAATCACCCAATCTGGTCACGTGTAAGGCCGGAAGATTTTATCAATATTCCGGATATCAATATGTTGGAGATTTTTAATTATAACACCGTTAATGAGTGTGGTACGGGGTATGATGTGACCTATTGGGATCTGATGCTTCGCAGTGGCAGGCATATCAATGCGGATGCGACAGATGATAATCATAATGGAGGAAGTTTTCCGGATTCTTTTGGAGAATATATTGTTGTGCAGGCGGAAGAACTTTCCCATGAAGCAATCTGCCAGGCAATTTTGAATGGGGAATATTATTCTTCTTCAGGACCGGAAATATATGACTGGAAGGTGGAAAATAACCAGTTTGTCGTTAATTGCAGTGCAGTAGAACGCATCAATATGATTGTTGGCGGACCAGTAGCTTTGGGTGTGACCCGGTTGGCGGAACATGGAGTCCCTCTGACAGAAGCATTTTATCCGTTAACAGGAAAAGAAACATATATTCGTGCAGAATGTATAGATGAACATGGGCACACGGCATGGACAAATCCTATCTGGTTGTCAGAATTTTGCAAAAAGGAGGAAATAAGAGATGAATGTATTTGATAAAATAAAAGGCGGTTTGATCGTCTCCTGTCAGGCATTGGAGACCGAGCCTCTTTACAGTTCAAAAATTATGGCGAGGATGGCATTTGCAGCAAAAGAAGGCGGTGCCGTTGGAATTCGCGCAAATACACCGGAAGACATTATTGCAATTAAAAAGGAAGTGGATCTTCCAGTGATCGGTTTATATAAAGTAGACTATGATAATTCGGAAATTTATATCACACCAACCATGAAAGAAATTGATGCTATCATGACAGCCGCACCGGATATTATTGCATTGGATGCAACAAACCGAAAAAGACCGGATGGAAGCACCATAGAAACATTTTTCCCGGAAGTGCGTAAAAAGTACCCGGATATGATCTTTATGGCAGATTGTGCGTCTTATGAAGATGGCATGCGTGCACAGAAACTTGGGTTTGACATTGTTGGAACCACACTTTGTGGTTATACGCCGGATACCAAAGGTACAGAAATTCCGTGCTTTCCAATGTTAGAAAAGCTGGCACAGGATTTGACAATTCCGCTGATTGCAGAGGGTGGAATCTGGGAGCCGCAGCAGTTACAGAAAGCATTTGCGTGTGGTGCATATGCGGCAGTGATTGGTACCGCAATCACAAGACCACGGGAAATTACAAAAAGATTTGTAAATGCAATTACAAAATAAAAGCGATTCACGAATACGAAAAGGAAGCCTGTTTAAAATCGGCTTCCTTTTTTGGTAAAACGGTGCGCAGATTTTATAGGATATACTATTTTCTTGACTAATATTACTGGGAAATGTAAAATATGAAGTAAAATACCACGTTGATTTTTACAGAGCGGAAAATGTCGACAAATACAGAAAATGCCCGGCAGCTTCCGACTGCCGGGCGTTTTTAAAAAGCAGGTAACCAGGAGAATTTGAAATTGCATGACAAATCGTTAAAAGAGTTATGTGGGCAGTTATCCATATCGATTGCTACCGGTCGTAACTGGGTAAAGCTTGGAAAGATAACTCCCCAATATATAAAAAACGGGGTGCCCTATTTTGATGAAAAGCATATTGCAATCATAGAAAATGAAATCCGGTCAGGAAAAAATGTGGCATTAAAAAGCCGCAGAAATAAAAAAATATGTTTCCGGAAATGCGTTATATCGTTCTTATGTTTCCCAAAACTGCAAGAACCTTACCGTTTTGCAGAAACTGCTCTCCGAGATAACACGGGAACAAATTTTGCTGACCTCTGATGTGATATCCTATTTTGTGGCAGACTGTGCGCTGCAGTTATTCGGACAGAAACCATTGTTTTTCCAATATCTGCAGGGGAAAATTTCTATAGGGAAATATGACATCTTACTGGATGCATTGATCGGTGACAGACAAAGGGCAATGGATTTCTGTCAGAAATATCCGGCATTTTTTTCACATGAATACATCTGGGAGCCGGGAGAAGACATTCTGGGACTTATATATCTTTCCTGTAAAAATATGGGAAGCCGGAAAGCGCGCGGTTCGTATTATACACCCACAAAAGTTGTAAAAAAGCTGATTTCTCATCTGGATATCGAACATATAGGAAAAGTGTTGGATCCGTGCTGCGGTACCGGAAATTTCCTGCTTCAGCTGCCGGAAAGTGTGGATCTGGCAGATATTTATGGCACGGATACCGATGCGGTGAGTATCTGTATCGCACGACTCAATATGGCTCTGAAATATCCGGACGCGGATGTTGAGGAGATCTGCGAACATATTACAGAGAAGAATTTCCTCACAGAATATGACAGAACAGGATTTGATACCATCATTGGAAATCCGCCGTGGGGCTATGCTTTTTCCAATGAAGACAAAGCAGTGTTAAAGACCAGATATGCCACGGCTTCCGGAAGAAATACCGAGTCCTATGATGTTTTTATCGAACGGGCTCTGGAGATTCTTGTTCCGGATGGAACGCTGGCTTTTGTGCTGCCGGAAGCGGTCTTAAATGTAAAGGCACATATGCGTATCCGCACAATTCTGCTTCAGGGAAGTTTTGTAAAATCCCTTACGTTTCTGGGAGATATGTTTGACGGGGTACAGTGTCCCTGCATCCTGTTGCAGCTTATTGCGACCGGAAAGCCTTTGTCAACGGTGGGGATGCGGATAGAAGACCGGACACGTACATTTATCATAGCAATGGAGCGGACGGTAGTGCCGGAAAATTTCAGTTTTCGGATGACAGATGAAGAGTATCGTGTGCTGGAGAAAATAAAAAATTCCATTCCCGTCTGTTATCTGGCCGATCATGCAGATTTTGCACTTGGCATTGTTACCGGAAACAACAAAAAGTTTCTCTCCACAGAGAAAACGGAACATTCGGAGATGGTACTGAAAGGTACAGATATTTGCAAATACCACATAAATCCGGCAAAACAGTATCTGCGGTTTGAACCGGAACAGTTTCAGCAGGTTGCACCTCTGGAGATATACCGGGCACCGGAAAAACTGTTGTACCGTTTTATCAGCAATCAGCTGGTGGTGGCTTATGATGACCGGCAGATACTTTCCTTGAATAGCTGCAACATTGTGATCCCAAAGATCGAGGGAATGCAGATCAAATATATTCTGGCAATTTTAAATTCCAGTGTTTCTCAGTTTGTTTATCAGAAGGAATTCCATTCCATAAAAGTATTGCGGGCGCATATGGAGCATATTCCGATTCCGCGTGTTGGGAAAGCGATACAGAATGAAATTATAGCGATGACCGAGCCGCTGATTCATGGAATGGGAAAAGAGGCAGCAGAGACTTGCCAGAAACGGCTGGATTGCAGAATCATGGATTTGTTCCGGTTATCCGCGGAGGAACAGTGGATCATCCGGCATGCTTTACATTAACCTATAAAGGACAGAAATGTACAAAAAGACAAAAATAAAGGCACTAAACCGAAATAAAGACAAATTAAAGGCGTTAAACTATAAAATTGACGCATAAACGACATTACAAAATTACTGTTGATTTATCAGACGATTTAATAATGAAAGCAGCTGTTTTTTGTCTTCGGTGTAAATTAACAGACCATTACAGGTGCGAACGATGGTAAGAATCTGCCCGGCAAAGAGATCACTCTGTTCGAATGTATGCAGCAGAAGTTCCTGCATATGGGAGGGTACGGACAGGAAAACGGTCTCTACCTGTTCCATTGGATGGAGGGAGACATTTGCATCTGCAAATAATTTCCCAAGGCATTGTTCCTGTTCCACCTGTGCAGCTGTCTTGTCCACAATAAAAAATCCATCGGCATCCTTCGGCATATGCAAAGACTGGACGGCGCGCTGCACCTGTTTGGTCAGGGCATCCGATGCCGGATACAGAGATTCAAAATAACTCATAAAATCGGCAGCTTTTCGAAAGTGCCGGTTTTTTCCGTTTTGGGTAAGTTCGGTCATGAGAATCCGGCGAATGATGCTTTCGCATGTCTCGCGGGAAGGATTTTTGCGCAGCTGGTTTTTCTGATTCAAAATGGGATCTCCTTTGTTACAGTTTCAGATTATCTTTACTATATACTATTTTCTTGACGAATTCCACAGGAAAAGGTAGAATACGAAGTGAAATACCACGTTAATTTTTATGGAGCGGAAAATGTCGACAAATACAAAAAAGAGTAAATCATCAGAAGAAACATTGGAAAAACTGTGCGCTTTCATTAATGAAAAAGGCGGCATCGTAAAAAAGGAAGAATTTGCGGCACTTGATGTGGATTACCGCAAGATTCTGGAATTTGTGGAAGCCGGGACACTGGTGCGGATAAAAAAACGGTTATTATACCGACCGGATCGACCGCTTTTTCCGAGGAAGAACTGATCGCACGGCTGTTTCCGGATGCGCGTCTGTGCATGGAAAGTGCGCTCTATGCGTATGGATATATCCGGGAAAAGCCTTACGGATGGCACTTAGCGGTGGATAAAAATACATCCAAGTCGCGGTTTAAGATGGATTATCCGAAAGTAATTCCATACTATACAGAGCCGGAAGCTTTGGAACTTGGTTCCACAACGATTGAGCAGAATGGACTGATGTTTCAGATTTATGATAAGGAACGGATGATCTGTGACTGCCTGAAATATGAGGCAAAGCTTGACCGGGCGATTTTCCGGGAGGCGGTCCAGTCCTATATCCGGGACAATGATAAAGATATTTCCATGCTGATGGAATATGCCAGAGCGCGAAAAGTAACAGGAAAGGTACAGAGTCTGATCGGAGTGTGGCTGTAATGAAAGTCGGTGTATGTGAGGCAACAGAACTGAAAAAGAGAAGCGAAATGCTCTCCATTCCATTTGCAGATCTCCTGTGGGGATATGCGGTGGAAGATCTGATGCTGCGTGTCAGTACGTCTGCATACCGTGAATTTTTATGGCTGATGAGCCTGCCGCTTCTGGGAGAAGAAGCATACCGGCAGCGCGCCAAGAAGCGCATCCGCTTTTTTTATAAGGGAAGTGAGGAAGAACTCACGCCGGACAAACTGCAGCCCGGTCAGCGATTATCCATCGCAATGGGCGAACATATCAAAACAACACTTTTTGCAAAAGAAAATGCACAGAAAATCCATTGGGAAGGTACGGTGACGGCATTGAGCGGCGGAATCCGGCTTAGCATGACCGCCGGGTATTTTGATATGAAAGTTCCGCTGAATATTGAGATCTACAGTTTTGGTGCGGTCAGCCAGATTCCGGGAACCAGGGAAGAAGAACTGATTGCAGTGGGCGGAGGCAGAACAATTTCCTATCTGGTGTATTCGCCGGAGAGTGAACTAAGCTATGATCTGTTTGCGATCATGGACAAGCTGGAACTGATCGGCAGCATGGGAAGTTATTATGATGCATACCGGCTGCTCCGGACACAGCCGCTCAGCGGGCGTTATGTGCTGGAGGAACTGACGGTGCTTACCGCTGCATCTCCGAAGATGCGAAAAGAGCAGAGATTAAAGCAGCTGGACGGATACCGGGCTTACACATATATGCGCAAGCGCTGGGAAAAGTATCTGCGTAACCATGGGCTGGCAGAGGTTCCCTGGGAAGACGCAATCGATCTGATTCTGGTGTTTGTGTCCCCGATCTGGGAGAGTCTTTGCCGCAATGAGATCTTTTTTGATGACTGGATGCCGGAACTTGGCCGGTTCTTAGGATAGTGGAGGAAATATGCTGGAACAAAAACTAAATGAACTGGAACAATCGGACATCTATCCGTTTCATATGCCAGGGCATAAACGTGCATTCCTGCCTTTTGCCAATCCCTATGCCATTGACATTACGGAAATTGAGGGATTTGACAATCTTCACCATGCAACCGGAATCCTGCAGGAGGCGCAGCAGAAAGCGGCAGATCTGTATGGTGCAAAAAAAACGTATTATCTGGTAAACGGAAGTACCTGCGGACTTCTTGCGGCGATCAGTGCAGCAGTCCCACGGGGCGAAAAAATCCTTGTGGCGAGAAACTGTCACAAAGCAGTATATCACGCGATGTATCTGCGGCAGCTGGTTCCTGTTTATCTGTATCCGGAAGATACCGCCTACGGCATCCAGGGGCAGGTAACACCACAGATGGTGCGAAAGCAGCTGGAACAGACACCGGATATCCGGGCTGTTGTCATTACTTCCCCGACATACGACGGGGTCGTATCGGATATCAAAAACATTGCGGATACCGTGCATGCATATGGGATTCCGCTGATCGTGGATGAAGCGCATGGAGCGCATTTCGGGTTTTCCCCGGAGTTTCCGGAAAATGCCACAAGGCTTGGTGCGGATGCCGTGATTATGAGTGTACACAAAACACTTCCCGCATTTACACAGACCGCATTGCTGCATCTGTGTTCCGACCGGATCGCGGAGAAAAAGGTCGCACAATTTCTGGGGATTTATGAGACAAGTTCTCCGTCATACCTTCTGATGGCGGGGATTGAAAAAAGTCTGCAGATCATAGAAAAAGACCGGGAAATGCTGTTTGCTGCATACAGCAGAAGGCTTGCAGAGTTTCGGGATAAGACCAAAAATCTGAAAACACTGCAGGTATTACAGCCCTCCGATTTTTCAAAACAGGAGGCGTTCTCATTTGATCCGGGAAAACTTCTGATTCTGACCGGAAACAGCATGAGCGGACAGGCCCTTCAGGAGATATTGCTGCAGGAATATGGTCTGCAGATGGAGATGGCAAGTGGAAACTATGTGGTTGCCATGACTTCCATTATGGATACGGACGAAGGGTTTGCGCGGCTTTCGGATGCACTGGAATGTATTGATGGAACGGTTCATAAGAAGGAAGAGACCAGCGAGATTTCACCGCGGGAGATTTACCGGGAACAAAAAACCGTCATGACGATAGATCAGGCACTGGACGCAGAACAAAAAACGGTCCGGCTGGAGGAAGCCACAGGAGAGGTGAGCGGGGATTATGTGTATCTGTATCCACCCGGAATTCCGATTCTTGTGCCTGGCGAAGCGATTGACGTGCAGACCGCAGAAACGATCCGGCATTGTATCCGGCTGGGCCTGGAGGTAGAGGGACTGCCGGATTTGACGTGTATAAACGTTGTGAAATGACGGCAAATATATTATACTAGAGGAAAGAGATCAATGGGCAAAATTTATTGTGTCATGGGAAAGAGTTCTTCCGGAAAAGACAGTATCTACAGCCGGATTATGCAGCAGGGGAATCCTGCACTTTTACGCATTGTACCGTATACCACCCGGCCTCGCCGAGAGGGAGAGACGGATGGCAGGGAATATGTATTTACAGATGAGACACATGTACAGCAGCTGGAAAGCGCAGGCAAGGTGATCGAGCTGCGGGCCTATCACACGGTCTATGGGATCTGGAAATATTTTACGGTAGATGATGGAAGAATTGACCTGTCGGCGCACAGTTATCTGTATATTGTGACACTGGAAGGGTATCAGAAAATACAAAGATACTTTGGAAGCTCACAGGTAGTGCCGATTTATATAGAAGTGGAGGATGGCGAGCGGCTGCTTCGGGCGATTGCCAGGGAGCGGCAGCAGAAAACTCCGCAGTATGAGGAAATGTGCCGGAGATTTCTTGCGGATGCAGCCGATTTTTCCGAGGAAAAACTGACAGAGGCAGGCATCACACGACGGTTTATAAATAAGGATATGGAAGGAACCATCCGGGAGATCACGGAATATATCCGGCGGGATATGTCCGGGATGGAGAAATAGGATAAGAGGATTTCTATATGGCGATAAAAGTAAACGATATATCCGCGGTCAATCAGGTACCGGAGGCCACAAAAACAGTAGAAGGCGACGGCTCGTTCAAGTTTACACTTGCAAGTGCGATCACAGATGCGGATCTGCAGGCAAAAGTGGATGAACTGCTCAGTGATATTACGGCGCAGGGAAACCGTCTTGCGGAGCACATGGACATCCGGGATATGAAAAAGTACCGTGGACTGATAAAAGACTTTCTGAATGAAGTAGTTTACCGTTCCCACCGGTTTTCAAGGGAAAATTTTCTTGACCGCAGGGGACGCCACCGGGTATATGGCATTATCCGCCTGATCGATAAGAATCTGGATGAATTGGCAGGCGAACTGGTGGCAGACGAAAAGGATCATATTTCGATTCTGGACCGTATTGGGGAAATTAAAGGACTTTTGCTTGATATTTTGACCTAGACAGATACAAGGAGGGGATGGTTATGGCAGGATTTTCAGACATCATTGGACATGAACAGATCATCGGGCATTTGAAGAATGCAATTGCCCTCGACAAAGTCAGCCATGCATATATTTTTAACGGACCAAAGCTTTCCGGAAAAATGATGCTTGCAGAGGCTTTTGCCATGGCACTGCAATGTGAGGGAGAAGGGACAAGACCATGCCTTTTATGCCGCTCCTGCAAACAGGCGGTGGATCATAATCAGCCCGATATCATCTATGTATCCCACGAAAAGCCGAATACCATCGGGGTGGACGATATCCGTACCCAGATCAATAACGATATTGTGATAAAACCATACAGCAGCCGCTACAAAGTGTATATTGTGGATGAGGCGGAAAAAATGAACCAGCAGGCACAGAATGCATTGCTGAAAACAATCGAGGAACCGCCGGCATATGCTGTCATCCTGCTTCTGACCACAAATGCGGACAGTTTTCTGCCAACGATTTTATCGCGCTGCATTACACTGAATCTCAAAGTGGTAAAAGAAGATGTGATCAAATCTTACTTGATGAAAACGTATCACATTCCGGATTACCAGGCAGATGTCTGTGCCGCATTTTCCCAGGGAAATGTAGGGAAAGCCATTCAGCTGGCATCTTCCGAAGAATTTGGGGAACTGAAAGCATCGGTGCTGCAGCTGATGAAGCGTCTGGAAGATATTGATCTGTATGAAATGACAGCAGCAGTAAAGCAGATTGCAGAGTATAAGCTGACGGTCAATGATTATTTTGACCTCATGATGATCTGGTTCCGCGATGTACTTTACATGAAAGCAACCAATGATGTAAACGGACTCATTTTTAAGGATGAGGTTTATGACATAAAAAAACAGGCAGCAAAGCGGTCGTATCAGGGAATTGAGACGATCATCCGTGCACTTGAGACAGCGAAAGTCCGGATTTCGGCAAATGTAAATTTCGATCTTGTGATTGAGCTGCTGTTACTGACAATTAAGGAGAATTAATATGATAAAAGTGGTAGGAATCCGTTTTCAGCGTGCGGGAAAGATTTATTATTTTGACCCGCTGGACTATGATCTGGAGACGGCGATGCACGTCATCGTGGAGACGGCGCGCGGCATAGAGATGGGAACAGTGCTGATCCCACCCAAAGAGGTGGATGACGATAAGGTTGTCCAGCCTTTGAAACCGGTGATCCGTATTGCGACAGACGATGACGAAAAAGTTATAGAAAAAAATAAAGAAAAAGAAGCGGAAGCCTATGTGATCTGCAAGGAAAAAATTGCAAAGCACGGGCTGGATATGAAACTGGTTGCAGCGGAATATACATTTGACAACAATAAGCTTTTGTTCTACTTTACGGCAGACGGACGAATTGATTTCCGTGAGCTGGTCAAGGATCTGGCTTCGGTGTTCCGCACCCGTATCGAATTGCGGCAGATTGGTGTGCGCGATGAGACAAAGATGCTTGGCGGTATCGGAATCTGTGGGAGGGAACTGTGCTGCAGATCCTATCTGACCGATTTTGTACCGGTATCCATCAAGATGGCAAAGGAACAGAATCTGTCCTTAAATCCGACAAAAATTTCGGGTGTATGCGGCAGACTCATGTGTTGTCTGAAGAACGAGCAGGAAACATACGAATACTTAAACAGCCGTCTGCCGTCGGTGGGAGATTCGGTAATCACACCGACCGGAATGCATGGAGAAGTGTCCGGTGTTAATGTGCTGCGTCAGCTGGTTAAGGTTGTTGTGGATAACGGAGAAGAAAAAGAACTGCAGGAATATGCAGTAGATGATCTGAAGTTTACATCGCGGCGCCGCAGGGATGTCCGTGTAACGGATGAGGAAATGAAAGAGCTGGAAGGGCTTGAGGATAACGGAAGCACGGAGGAAGAAAACGAACGTCCGCAGCGGGAGAACCGCAGGGAAAACAACCGTGGCAAATACCGCAGAGAGCAAAACGATGCGTCACCGGAGACGGATGTCGGAAGCGAAAGCCGTGAGAATCGTGAGAAAAACGATAGCGGCGAGAAACGCGAGTATCGTGACCGCAGTAACTATCGCGGCAAAAAGCGCGAATACCGCGACCGGAATGACAACGGTGAGAAACGCGAGTACCGGGAACGCAGCAATTACCGTGGCAGAAACTATAATCGTGACCGCGGAGAGAATGCCGACCGTGAAAATAGTGGCGAGGGAGGAGAAAAACGTGAATACCGCGGAGAGCGGAATTTCCGGCGCCATCGAAACTACGACAGAAAGAATTATCAGGGTGGAAACAACGAACGTGGAGAACAAAAACGAGGTGACAATCCACAGTCATGAACGACTGGATGAACTTCATAGAAACGGATACTGGATCATTCAGGATCCGGGACGGTTCTGTTTTGGCATGGATGCAGTGCTGCTGTCCGGCTTTGCGAAAGTAAAGCCGGGACGGCAGGCGCTGGATCTGGGTACCGGAACCGGGATCATACCAATTCTGCTGGAGGCAAAGACCAAAGGGGAACATTTTACCGGGCTGGAAATTCAGCCGGAGAGTGCAGATATGGCGGCGCGAAGCGTCGCCTACAATCATCTGGAAGAGAAAATTACGATTGTGACCGGAGATATCAAGGAGGCTTCTGCGCGTTTCGGAGCCGGATCGTTTGAAGTAATCACAACGAATCCGCCGTATATGATCGGGCAGCATGGAATCCAGAATGATGCCAGTGCCAAGACGATTGCAAGGCATGAGGTTCTCTGCGATGCTGGATATCATGCCTGCGTGAGGGTGCAAAGATGTTAAAGCAGGGCGGACGATTTTACATGGTACACAGGCCCTTCCGCCTTGCGGAAATTTTCAGTAAGATGGTGGCATATCATATCGAGCCGAAGCGCATGCGGCTGGTCTATCCGTTTGTGGATAAGGAGCCGAATATGGTGCTGATAGAGGGGCTGCGGGGCGGCAAATCCCGTCTGACGGTGGAAAAACCACTCATTGTATACAAAGAGCCGGGGGTATATATGCCGGAGATTTATGATATTTACGGATATTAAAAACCGTGGTGCATGTTAAGATGCATCACGGTTTTTTGTGGGCAGGAGAACGTAATAAATTTACCTGATTTTATCATTGAGGGTCCTCCTTTAATATAGTTACTTCTTTTTGTATAAAAGTATCTAATTCCTTTTTGTGTTGTACATTTATGTTGTAGATATATATGGCTGAGAATATCAAAACGAAAACGGTAATGATGATACAGATCGTTTTTATATTCCATGTAAAACACACATTTTTCTTTTGCTTATCAATAGATTGCTCCGAAAAATAATCGTTTACCAGTTCCTGTGGATCTCCAAACTGTGAGACAAGCTGTTCATAATTGAGAGAATCCTGTTGCGCTGCATAAGAAATGACAGCGTCTTTCAAATCAGAAATAAATCTTGTGTCTGTGGCATGGTAGTGCTTAAACTGTTTCTGCACGGCTTTTATATATTGATCCGTGATTTTGTCTTTTGTCAATTTTCTCCCCCCTTATCCTCTTGTATAACCGTATATTTCAATACCTGTTGGATCGCATTGGCAGTCGCGTAATAATCCTCCAAAAAGCTGTTGCAGATGCGTGCGGCCACTGTCTTCCAGATGATAATAAACATTCACCTGACGGCGTCCCACCTGTTTTTTGTAGTCTGAAATATATCCGGCATCTATTAATTTGTAGAGGGCGGGATACAAAGAACCAACTGGAATATTCAGGTATCCTTCGGTCTGTTCCCGGATCAGGGTTGATATTTCATAACCATAATAGTCCTGTTGGCTAAGCAGATGCAAAATTAACAATTCGACGGAACCGCGCCGGAAGTTACTTTTGTTGTTCATAGGCTTCTCCTTATTTTGAGTGTATTGTAAATTAAATAAGATAATAAGTCAATATATAGAAAAACTAAAATATAGTTGACATACACAATCGAATATGCTAACGTGAAAATGTAACAAGTAATTCAACATTCAAACACAGGAGGGTAAATATGGTAAAAACAAACAAGTTTAGAAAAGCACAGTTATAATGGAAGTATTCGCGTAGTAGGAACTTATCATTATAATCATCATGTTAATTAAATTGATGTTTAATTCGATCCTTGCTGGTTAATGTCGGCATGGAAAGGAGGGATTTTATTTGGGAAAACATAATTCGACAGGCACCATGATATTAATAAATATAAGAAGAGGATTATGCAATAAAAGGTTTTGGATTGTTGTTGGGGTTACAACAATTATTTATGCCGTTATTATTGTGCTGGAATGCTGGTTCCCGGTGCAGAAATATTATAGGGGGTATAACACCCCGGATTGGTATTTAGACGGACTGGCAGCCCTTGGAAGTAGTAAGGTTAATAAAATTTTGCAATTGGAATTGTTCCATAATTTATTCCCATTTGTGGGGGCTCTTGCATTTGCTTATGTGATTTTGGATGATCGCAGACACACATACTATTATCAAATTATTCAAAAAAAAGGATTGTCAAATTATTTTTGGAGTGATTTTCTGACGAGCGGATTAATGGGGGGAATCCTTGCTGTTATTTTACTGCTTGCATTAATTTTTGTTGCAAAAACAGGAATAGATTATAATCCGTTTATTAAGGACGCTGTGCATGCATATCAGGAAATGTTTAAGGATGCTATATGTGGAAAAGTATATTGGGGAGATAAAATGATTGGGGAATGTAATAATTATCTTATATGGTGGTCATTAGGCTGTATTGGCTTTTTTCTTGCAGGGTTCTGGTTTGGACTGATTTCTGCACTGGTTGCTTTTTTTATCGGATAATAAAGTATTTGTATATGCGATGCCGATTATTGTAACCATGATTATAGATAAATGGGCATATATTTTTACAATTATTTTTAAAAACAACGAAACGATATGCAATTTATTATATTCTATCCAGATACGACCGAATTATTCATTGTTTGGAGACCTCAATCATCTGGTCGTGCTTGCGCTTTTTTGCATTTTAACACTGGGCATAGGATTTGGCATGCAGAAAAAGATAACGTTGCGTTATTTGGAAGAGGGGGCGGTCATAGGCATGAAAAATATGATATATACTACCGTTCGAAAGCCATCTTTCATGGTTAAAATGGCACTCATTACGGTTTTGTTTATTGCTGCGCTGATAGAACAGGTTTCTAATACCGGTCTTTATGCGAATTCATTTGGAACGCAGGAGCATATGACGGTAATTCTTCTGTTGATTCATACATTCAGTTATTCGGATTTTTATCAAAATATATTTTTCATTGGTTTTATTTTCCTTATTCCGGATATTGTAAAAGAAGAATATATAGAGCGGTCAAGTATCATGAAATATTCTTCAAGAAATACAGCAGGGAAGCGTGCAATAGAAAAAATAATTTTTTTCTCCATTTTGTATCTGGCCTGGTTTGCGGTAATTACAATGTTTATCGGGGGAATAGGAACACGGGATTTTTCATTGACATGGCCGAGATTTATGGAAATCCAACAGAATCGAATTGCATCACAGGGCGTAGCGGCATCGGCATTTATTAACCTTCCGGATGGTGGAACAAATTATCCGGCATTACTTGTATTTGTCCTGATGTTTTTGCGCAGCTCTATCGGAATGGCTTTTTTGGGGCTGTTAGCACTTTTGGTTACTTTAGTTACTGCGAAAACGAGAAATGGAATTGGAGTACTGGTGATACTTGTTTCCATAGCATATTATGTTACACAGAGGATGGGTGGTGCGATTACTTACTGGAATGATGCAGCACCGGTAGGACAAAAACGCAGCTATTTTAATATTACAAAAGCTACCATACAGCCATTGTTTACAGCGTGCAGTGTTCAAGATCAATTTATGCCATGGATGCGCTATGGTATTATTGCGGGCATTCTTTTATGTGTCATCACCGGAGCAGGAATTATGCTTTATTACAGGAAAGGGGATTTGGGCGATGAGGATCGAGATGAATAATATTAACAAAATAATAAAGGGTGTATCGCTTCTGACAGACATTAACCTGGCACTGGAATCCGGGCATATCTATGGATTTGTCGGAGATAATGGCAGTGGAAAAACGGTATTGTTTAAGGTGTTATTGGGACTGATGCACAAGACTTCCGGGACCATTCTGGTAGATGGCAGGGAACAGAAGGATCTGATGCAGGATGTTGGTTTCATCATTGAGCGTCCGGAGTACATACCATATTATTCAGCAAAAAAGAATCTGGAAATCATTGCGGCCTACCGGAAAGTCGCAGATGATCAGCGCATTCGCACAGTATTGGAGATGTTCGGCTTAGACCCGTCGGATAAGAAGGCGGTGGGAAAGTATTCGCTCGGTATGAAGCAAAAGCTTGCACTTTCCATGGCATTTCTGGAAGATCCGAAAGTATTGATACTGGATGAACCGCTCAGCGCGCTGGATGCAGATTCGGTGCAGGAAGCCCGCAAGCGCATTTTGGAGGAAAAGGAGCGTGGAAAGCTGGTTCTTATTGCATCCCATTATCCGGAGGATATCCAATCACTGTGTGATGAGGTATATTGGATGAAGAGTGGACATGTTTTACCGTCGAAGGAAAATAAATGATGTCAAAGTTATCAGAAAAAGAATAAGAAATGGCATATTTTTGTAGTATGAAAAAAGTATGAAAAAGGTACGGGAGTGTACTTGTGTTTCCAATCGTTTTTTGCTACAGTAGGCTTATACAGAACAGATGATTAGCAAAGGAGCTTTCTCGGGATAAGAGAAAGCTCTTTTTGCTGTATAAATCATAAAGGATCAGGGAGGCGAATCTATGGTGCAGAAATGATCACATTGTTGTCAGAGGCAATGCCATTAAGCCAGTTGTTCGAAGTTTTGTTCGATAGCTCAGTTGTTGTCAAACCTACCATTTGAATATTCTCGTGCGGAAGAACCCGCCGCACAGGAATATTCATAGTACTAGTCGAAATATAAAGTTCTCTACATATTTCGGATCTGGAACGATTCCCCTCAATATAGTCAATACAAGCTTGCTCTTTTTCTTGAGGAGTAAATCTTTCTTTTCTAGACATGAAAAATACCTCCAAAGTAACAGATTTTTTATATTTAATCTGTCTACTTTAGAGGTATCATATCAGACAAGGGCGCTTTTTTTGATGAAAATCTTGAAGAAACGGACAAAAATGCAAAATATAATCTTGAAGAAATGCCAGGTTCATGTTATAACAAAGATATATTTGGGAGGTAATGATGTATTTTAAACGGAAAGCATATGACAGATTGTTAGAATGGAAAGCAAAATACTCAGATAAATATGCGGCTTTGCTAGAGGGGGCCAAACGAGTCGGTAAATCAACGATCGCGGAGTCTTTTGGGCAAAATGAATACAAGTCTTATCTTTTGATTGATTTCTCAAAGACAACGGACAATATACGCAGTTGTTTTGAGGATGTGGGAAATTTAAATATGTTCTTTTTGCGTCTTCAGGCCGAAACAGGAGTGACTTTATACGAACATGAATCATTGATCATATTTGATGAAGTACAGCTTTTTCCACAGGCAAGGCAGGCTATCAAGCATCTGGTGGCAGATGGCAGATATAGTTATCTGGAAACGGGATCTCTAATCTCGATTAAGAAAAATGTAAAAGACATTTTGATTCCGTCGGAGGAGATGAAGATACAGGTATATCCGATGGACTATGAAGAATTTTGTGATGCCACAGGAGGTAATTATGAGCTCTTGCGCCAGATTTATGGTACAGGATCTGCAATCGGACAGGCAACGAATCGAAAATTAATGCGAGATCTGCGTATTTATATGGCTGTTGGGGGAATGCCGCAGGCGGTAGAAGCATACACGGAAGGTAAGAATTTCTCGGAAATTGATATGGTCAAGAGACAGATCATATCATTGTATGAAGATGATTTTAAGAAAATTGATGCGTCTGGAAGAATTTCTGCATTGTATCATTCGATTCCGGCGCAGCTCGCCAAAGATTCAAAAAAATATCGGATTTCAACAGCAATCGGGAAGAAGAGTAAAGCAAAAACAGAGGAATTATTATATGAGCTGATTGATTCAAAAACAATTTTGCCGTGTTATAATTCAACCGATCCACGTGTGAGTTTAGCAGACACAAAGGATTTTGACAGTTACAAACTCTACCTCGCAGATACAGGATTGTTTGTTACATTGATGTTTATGGATCGACCGGTGACAGAAAATGATGTGTACGCAAAGCTGCTTTCTGACAAATTACCGGCTAATCTCGGATTCTTATATGAAAATCTGGTTGCACAAATGATCGCGGCATCTGGCAGAGAGCTTTTCTATCACACATGGGAAAAGTCAGGCAGTACGCATTATTATGAAGTGGATTTCCTGATCTCGGAAGGAAGCAAAGTGAACGCTTTCGAAATTAAATCATCTGGATCTGGAAAACATGAGTCGATAAAGGTATTCGATAAAAAGTTTTCGAAAAATGTGCATGATATATACTTATTGTCGCAGAAGGATGTTGGAAAGGAAGAAAACTTGTTACTGAAACCATTTTATTTGATGCCTTTTCTAATTGAACAGGAGTATGTAAGAAATGATAAGATTTAATAACGATTACAACCATGGAGCATTTGCATCCATATTGAAGGAACTTGGCGCAACGAACAGCACAAGCTACGCCGGATACGGGGAAGATGAGTGGTGCGATAAAGCGGAAACCATCATAAAGAAGCTGGTCGATAATGACGATGCATTGATCAAATTCATTCCGGGAGCCACGCAGGCGAATTATGTCGTGATCGCTGCTGCATTATCTTCGGTGCAAAGCGTGATCGCTGCAGATACCGGACATATCAATTGTCACGAGGCGGCGTCCATCGAGAACACCGGACACAAGATTCTGGAACTTCCGAATACAGATGGCAAGATTACCGCGCAGCAGATCGCCGCTTGCGCCAAGGCGTATTACGATCAGGACGAGCCGGAGTATCTGACCGAACCGAAGATGGTATATCTGTCTTTCCCGACAGAAAAAGGTACACTTTATTCGAGGAAGGAAATTAAGGAGATCCATGATGTGTGCACAAAATATGGGATGTATCTTTTCGTGGATGGCGCGCGCATGGGATATGGACTTGGATCGGAGAAAAATGATCTTACTTTGAAGGATTTTGCGGAATTGACGGATGTATTTTATATTGGCGGAACAAAGTGTGGCGCTTTGTTCGGCGAGGCGCTCATTATTACTGCGCAGGATCTGAAGTATCGCTTTAAGGCCTACATGAAGCAGAATGGTGCAGTACTTGCGAAAGGCTGGCTGATGGGACTGCAGTTTGCAACGATGCTGGAGAGCGGCGAGTATTTTGAGGCTGCGAAGCGCGCCGATGCGCTTGCGATGCAGATTAAGAAAGCGTTTGAGGACAAGGGTGTTCCGTTTGCGGTGGAGAGCTTTACCAACCAGCAGTTTGTTATTCTGACGGAGCAGCAGAAGCAGGAGCTTGCGCAAAAGTATTATTTTGAAGACGAAGGTGATACGCAGCGTTTCTGTACGAGCTGGGCAACAACGGAGGACGAGGTTGATATGCTGGTTACGGACATCGAAAAGTTGTGAAACATGTGGTGCCTGACACAAAACATGTGGTGCCTGACACAATAAACAGTAAGAAAACATTATCAAGTACGCAGTTTTAACTGACCAGGTAAGTTTCATTTACTAAACCACGTGTGAAATTGTTGGACATAAACAGCGAATGCCTGATTTTAAGGAATTTATGAGGGTTCGCTGTTTGTGGTAAATACATTTTTGACGTTGTATGTTAGAGTAAAGCTACGACAATAAATGGAGGCACTTTAATGGATATGGTAAAGATGGGAAGCTTTCTTGCAGAACTTCGTAAGGAACGCAACTTAACACAAGCTGAGCTAGGAGAAAAACTGGGAGTGACAAATAAGACCATCTCACGTTGGGAGACAGGGAATTACATGCCGTCTGTTGAGATGTTAGAAGAACTTAGTACGATGTATGGCATGACCATAAATGAACTCCTAAGTGGTAAAAATTATCCACGGAAGAATATAAAGAGATGGCAGAAACAAACATTAAAGAAACACTAAAAGAGAGCACATTTAGCTTAAAGGAAAAGCAGGAATTCTTTAAGAAAAAATGGTTAAAACAATATGCTATGACAATCGTCATTGTTTATGTTTTATGGGTGCTTTTTGCACTTGCCCTGGCAAAATATGATTTACCGGTTTATTTCGTTGGAGGCATCGGTGGATTCATTGGTGTAACGATCTATGCTTTTTTTCATAACCGCATGATGGCTTATGTTGAAGACTGTATATATGGCGGAAAATGGGATGAGTATAAGGGGAAAGAAAACGTTGATTAAAAATAGTGCTGTTAAGCTAGAGAAGCTAAATGGCATTGCAATAAACATCATATAATATTCTGAATTCCCTCACAGATCCTGCGGGCAACCACCGGATTGTTCATGGTATACAGGTGGGAAAAACAAAGTGCCTGACACAATAAACAATGTTATTAAACTCCTTCTTGCACGAACGAGTGTTCTCCTGTATAATATAATTGTAAAGATTCGAGTTGAGAAATGTGGAGTTTGTAGCAAAAAGTTATGAACTCTGGAGTCTGTTTGCCGATGGATGTATATTGTAAAATTCACGGCGTATGCTATAATAAGATTATAACAATACAATTATTTTAGTATTGATTAGGGACATTCCCTTGAGAATTATCAGGGAATGTTGAATCACTTTCCCTGTTCATATAGATAATTAAAAATCTGCTATTACGCAGGGAAAGAGAGGAACGAAAGGTAATGGATTCAGGAAAGGTAGTTATTACCTTCAAAGAAAAAGAGGAAAAAGTCAAAGACCTTCGCCCGATAGACGATGTATTCTTTGAAGTTTTGGCAAATGACGTTAATTTCTGTCAGGAAATGCTACAGATCCTTCTTGAAGATAAGGATCTTGTTGTTACAGACGTTGTTGTGCAAAGCAGCGAAAGAAATCTATATGGTCGATCGGTACGATTAGATGCTTTATGTGTCTTGGGAAATGGAAAGAAGTGTAATGTCGAGGTGCAACGCTCGGATAATGATGATCATCTCCGTAGAGTGAGATTTAATGCAGCTAGTATTGCGGTGAAAGATTCTCAGGAAGGTGAAAAATTCGAGCAGATTGAAGACATCATTGTAGTGTATATTTCTCAATTCGATATTTTCAAAGCCGATCGTGTACTTTACCATGTGGATAGTACAATCCGAGAAACGGGTAATCGTGTTGATGATGGTCTTTACAGAGTTTTTGTTAATACGGAAGTAAAAGACGGAACTACAGTTTCGGAGTATATGGGATGTTTCCTTAAAAAGGAAGTTAACAACTCGAAATTTCCGGCATTTACTAAAAGAATGAACGCTTTAAAGCATGAAGAAAGGGGGCTGGATGCCGTGTGTGAAGTAATGGAAAAGTACGAACAGAAAGCTGTTACAAAAGCCAATGTTGAGGCTATTAAATTTATGGTTACGACATTGAATGCTTCAAAAGAGCAAATTCTTCAACAATATTCTGAATACGAATATCGTGAAGCCCTTAATGAACTTTCAAAAAAATAAGAAAGTATGTGATTATTTAAAAGGACCATCTCAAACCGAGGTGGTTCTTTTTCTATGCCTATTTTCCACCAAAGTCATCGCAATAAAAATTCCACCAGAGTTAGTGCAATAGCTTTGTTGCGTTGACTTTGAAAAATTACCGTCTAATCAGCATAAAATTATAATAGAATAACAAAGTGCCTGACACAATAAACATGGAAATTTGGCGCATTTGCCCCTCATTTATGATTAATCAGATAATAAATGAAACATTATGGCTGGTTACGGTGCTGCTTTCGATATTGTTTCGGAGTGACACCGTTTTTTTGCTTAAAGGCTTTAATAAAGTGACTGCAGTCGGAAAATCCCGTTTCCTGGCTGATGTAGTTTAAATCCAGACCTGTAGAAATAAGGAGATCTTCGGCTTTGCACATGCGGATAAATTCGATGTATTTTTTGCAGGACTGACCATATAGCTCACGGAAGCATTTGGCAAAATACGGATAACTCATATGGCATCGCTCGGCTAAGTCCTCAACTTTGAGGCTGTCCTGAATATGGCGGTCGATGTATTCGGTAATATAATAGATGCTTTCCTCTTCCCTGGTGCTTTGAATGCATTCTGTGTTAAAACCATTGGCTTGCCAGAAGCGAAGGATCAGAATGAGCAGACTGCTGATCTGGTTTTGCAGCATGTTGTGAAAACCGTAGCACTGCAGCGAAGCTTCATGGTAACTGATCTCAAAAACAGATTGCAGACGTTCGGAAATCAAGCTTACCAGCGGGAAAATAGAGCGGAGCGGTATCTTTGCCGCGAGCGTTTTGAAACAACGCTTGAAAATGCATTCCGCTTTCGGAACGGAGTGTGCCGAGATCAAACTTGCATACATAGTAGCGTACCGTCTGATTCGAAACGCTATAAATCGAATGTACCTGATAGGGAAGAAAAAGTATGAGATCTCCGGGGGTGGCTACATGAGATTCTTCGTCGCAATTCATGATGGCAGTTCCTTCAATCATATAGATGATTTCCATAAAATAGTGCCAATGCGGATGCACGGGAAGCCCATAGAGTGCTGTATCGAAAATAAAGCATTCATAAGGTTTTTTCAGCCGATCGGTATATTCAAACAAAGTATTCATAATGTCCTCACAAAATAGGTTTTTACAATTTTAACACTGTTTTGTTCTATCTGCAACGGGCAAAAATGAGTATAGTATCAATAGAATAAACGAAATAAAGGAGTTCTGTTATGGAAAAATTGCAGTATATTTGCGGCGTGACATTTGCACCGTTTGCGCCGGCTGGAAGTTTTATGAAAGAGTGTGCAGAAGAAAGCCTGCGGACGATGAAGGAGCGCACGAATGCCAATTTTGTGATTCTGGTGCCAAACGGATTACAGGATACCCCGCAGTCGGAAGAGATTTGTTATACTTCTCCGGCGACGATGACAGACGATGAGTTAAAGAGGATGATCGAGTATGCACATTCTCTTGGACTTCGCGTGGCATTAAAGCCGACTGCCAACTGTAAGAATGGAACATGGAGAGCACATATCAGTTTCTTTGATGAGGATGTTGTCTGTGAGCCGAAGTGGGGCAACTGGTTTGCTTCTTATATGGAGTTTCAGAACCATTACGCTGCGATCGCACAGGAAATGGGCTGCGAGATGCATATCGCGGGCTGCGAGATGGTCATGTCGGAACACAGAGAGCGCGAGTGGCGACAGACGATTGCAGAAATACGAAAAGAGTTTAAGGGATTTGTCTCTTATAATACGGATAAATATCAGGAACATAATGTGAAATGGTGGGATTGTGTGGATGTTATCTCATCGAGCGGATATTATCCGATCGACGATTGGGAGAATCAGCTTGACCGTATTGAAAAAGTGGTAAAGCAATATGATAAGCCATTCTTCTTTGCGGAGACCGGCTGTATGTCTGTTAGCGGTTCGCCAGCGGTCCCGAATGACTGGAGCGTTCGTGGTCCGGTTGACTTAAACGGGCAGGCCCAGTGGTATCGTACCATGTTTGAGGCCTGCGAGAAGCGCGACTGGGTAAGCGGACATGCACTCTGGTCATGGAGGGATCATCTGTATCCGGAGAGTCAGGCAGGCAATCACCTTGATTACGAAATTTATGCGAAACCGGCGGAACGTGTGGTAAATGAATTCTATCGGAAGAAGGAGAGTTAGTGCATATGAAGGATAAATACGAACAGGCGATTGAACGTGAGCAAACGGAAAATGATTATGCGGAGCTGTTTCGGAGAAACCGCAATAGCAGTCTGAAAACGTTGATTTTGTTGTATCGCGGACATTATATGGAACTGTTCTGGTCCGTTGTATTTTTTGTCTGCAAACATTCTCCGGTCTGGATTCTCCCGATCGTGACCGCCAATATTATTGATGCGGCGACGAAGCGACCGGATGGCGCCATACGCACAATCTGGCTGAATGCAGCGTTTATGATCGTTATGGTACTACAGAATATTCTGACGAATTACATTCATACGTGGCTCTATGCAAAGACGATACGAAATGTGGAGAAAGATCTCCGGAGTGCGCTGGTAAGAAAGCTGCAGCAACTTTCCATTGCATATCATAAGGAGATGGAATCCGGCCGGCTTCAGTCTAAGATTATGCGAGATGTGGAGCAGGTTGAGACACTTTCCTCGCAGATTTTTATTACGATGCTCTCTATTTTATTAAATGTGGTTGTCGCTCTCGGAATCGTTTTGACGAAGGACCGCATCGTGTTTGCTTTTTTTGGAGCAACGGTTCCGCTTGCGGTACTGATTATGGCTTTCTTCCGTGGCAGGATCAAGCGGTATAATTCTGATTTCAGACAGGAGATGGAAGAGACTTCTGTGCAGGTTATGGAAATGGTTGAGATGATTCCGGTGACCAGAGCACATGCGTTGGAAAAAAAGGAAACCTCCCGCATGCAGACACAGCTGAAACAGGTTGCAACAAAAGGTCTGCAGCTGGATATGGTGCAGACGTATTTTTCGTCTATCAGCTGGGTGACATTTCAGGTATTTCAGGTGCTTTGTCTGGGCTTTACCGGATGCCTTGCGGTCAGAGGGAAAATTACGGTTGGAGAAGTGGTTATGTATCAGACATACTTTTCTTCCATCGTAAATAATGTATCGAGTATTATCAGCCTGATTCCGATCGTTGCCAAAGGTCTCGAATCCGTTCACTCAATCGGAGATGTCCTGACAGCGGAAGATGTGGAGGATAATCGGAAAAAGAAGAAACTAAAAGAATTGCATGGCGATATCAGCTTTTCCGATGTGGAATTCTGTTATCCGGACAGTGGGCATCCTGTATTGGAACATTTAAATCTGCATATTAAGCAGGGAGAGACGATTGCGTTTGTCGGTCCTTCCGGAGCCGGCAAATCAACGATCCTTAATATGGTGATCGGATTTTCCAAACCATCCGGCGGACGGATCTTGATCGATGGAAATGATATTACGAAACTGAATCTTAACAGTTACAGAAAATATATCGCGGTGGTTCCGCAGACATCCATTTTGTTTTCCGGTACGATCAGGGATAATATCACCTATGGTCTTGATGATATTAGCGATGAACAGTTGCAGCAGGTTTTGCTCGCTTCGAATCTGAAGGAAATGATTGATGCGCTTCCGGACGGTCTTGATACCCGGATTCAGGAACATGGAGGAAATCTTTCCGGCGGACAGCGACAAAGAATTTCCATCGCACGAGCCTTTGTGCGTAATCCGAAAATTCTTATTTTAGATGAGGCAACCTCTGCGCTGGATACGATATCCGAGAAACAGATTCAGGAAGCAACGCACAATCTTGCACATGACAGAACAACGCTGATCGTTGCACATCGTCTGTCAACAATCCGGGATGCGGATCGCATTGCGGTAGTAGAAAATGGTGGAATTGCGGAAATTGGTACCTATGAGGAACTGATAGAGAAAAAAGGCGCATTTTATGAGATGCAGCGAATGCAAATTTAGTTCATAGGAATCAACATAAAATTAAACTAAAATTAGCTAAAATACATTTATCCGGAGGATATCCAATCACTGTGTGATGAAGTATATTGGATGAAGAATGGAGGATATGTTTTACCGTCGAAGGAAAATAAATGATGTCAAAGTTATCAGATAAAAGAATAAGAAATGGCATATTTTTGTAGTATGAAAAAGGTACGGGAGTGTACTTGCGTTTCCAATCGTTTTCTGCTACAGTAGGCGTAAACAGAACAGGTGATTAGCAAAGGAGCTTTCTCGGATAAGAGGAAGCTCTTCTTTTATATAACGAAAAAAGAGTCGAAAAGGAGGCGAATCTATGGATGCAGAAATGATCATACTCTGCGACGGTGTGGTAATCCCACAGAGCAAAAAAGAAATTGATGGGGGTGTCGCAATTGCAGGAGGACATATCCTGCGGATCGGGGCGCGTGCGGAATTGTCGGATTATCTGGGAGTGGATACGGAGGTGGTGGAATACCATAATTCCACCCTGTTTACATTTGACCGTACAAATACAGAGGGAGATGCCAATATTGCAGTTGTGGCAGGAAACATGAAACACCATGGACATGGAGATCTCAAAAAGACCGTGGGGCTTCGCTTCCTGATGTATCACGGAGATGTGGTAATTCAGAAGGAATTATGAAAAGTATAAACAATAAGTGAAATATCTGCCGGAAACCTTGACGCAGGGGCTTTCCCGACTTACTCTTGTAATTAAGAGATGTGTGGATACACATAGACAGGGAGGAAAAGACCGTGGGTAAGGTAATAGGAATTGATTTGGGAACGACAAACAGCTGTGTCGCTGTTTTGGAAAATGATCAGCCGGTTGTGATCACAAACGCGGAAGGCTCGCGGACCACACCATCGGTTGTGGCATTTACCAAAAACGGAGAGCGTCTGGTGGGAGATGCTGCCAGACGACAGGCAGCTGTCAATGTAGACCGGACATTTTTCTCCATTAAGCGTGAGATGGGAAGTGCGTTCCGGGCAAAAATAGATGGCAAACAGTATACGCCGCAGGAGATTTCCGCGATGATCCTGCGCAAACTCAAAAAAGATGCGGAGGAATATCTGGGGGAAACAGTTTCGGATGCGGTGATTACCGTACCGGCATATTTCAGTGATTCCCAGCGACAGGCGACAAAGGATGCCGGAAAGATTGCCGGATTAAATGTTCTTCGGATTATCAACGAGCCGACATCTGCGGCACTGGCATACGGACTGGATCACGGGGAGCCACAGAAAATTCTGGTGTATGATCTTGGTGGCGGCACATTTGACGTATCGGTTATTGAAATCGGGGACAACCTCATCGAAGTACTGGCCACCGCGGGAGACAATCACCTCGGTGGGGATGATTTCGATGCGCGCATCACGGAGTATCTGGTATCGGAATTCCAGCGCACGGAGCGTGTGGATCTGCGGAAAGATGCGACGGCTATGCAGCGTGTGCGTGAGGAGGCGGAAAAGGCCAAAAAGGTATTGTCCTCCTCTTCCACAACGGGCATCAACCTGCCGTTTATTGCGACCGTAAAGGGTGAGCCAAAGCACATGGAAATGACACTGACGCGTGCAAAATTTGAGGAACTGACGATGGATCTCATTGAGCGCACGGCAGGTCCGGTGCAGCAGGCACTTTCGGATGCGGGAATTACGGCAGCGGATCTTGGCATGGTACTTCTGGTAGGTGGTTCTACCCGTGTACCGGCGGTATTCGAGGAAGTGCGCAGACTGACAGGAAAAGAACCTTCACGCAATTTAAACCCGGATGAATGTGTGGCACTGGGAGCGGCTGTGCAGGGTGGAAAACTTGGCGGTGCGCTGATGGCAGGATCACAGGCGGCAGAGATTATCCTGATGGATGTCACACCACTTTCGCTTTCCATTGAGACGGTAGGAGGTGTTTCGACGAAGCTGATTGACCGGAATACCACGATTCCGACACGGTTCAGTAAAGTGTTTACAACTGCCGGAAATTTCCAGACATCTGTGGATATCAAAGTACTGCAGGGCGAGCGTCAGTTTGCAAGAGACAACAAGCTGCTTGGGCGGTTCCAGCTGCGGGGCATTAAACCGGCGCCGGCGGGTGTGCCGCAGATAGAGGTAACGTTTGATATTGATGCGAACGGTATTGTACAGGTTTCCGCAAAGGATCTGGGAACCGGACGGCATCAGGAGATCACAATCACGGCAAGTTCCAATTTGTCAGACGCAGAGATTGACCGCGCGATAAGAGAAGCCGCGGAATATGAAGCAACAGACGGGCAGAGAAAGGCTTATATTGATGCGCGAAGCGAGGTCGACACGTTGATCCGTCAGGTGGAAGTAGCTTATAAAGAGAAGAAAAAGACCATCGACAGTGGTGCGCGTCACCAGATCAAGAGCAGCCTTTCTTATGTAAAGAAACTGGTCAGCCGTACAAAACCGGGAAATGTGTCCGAAGAGCAGGCGGCTGAGCTGCAGCGGGCAGCCGCGGAACTGCGCAGTGCTGCAGGAGTGCTTGGAGTATAAAAGGTTTCCATCATAAAGAAAGCTGTTTTGATATAAAAAGGCACAGATACGTTTTCTGTCAAAAGGCAGAGAACCGTATCTGTGCCTTTTATTTATTTGCACTAACTTTTATTCTCTTTTGTTTTATGCTTGCGTTTGCTTTCGAACTGTGCTATATTAAGGCTGACAGATAAAAACAAACGCAAATAAAAATGGAGGTATTTTATTATGAAGTTTTTCGTGGATACAGCAAATGTAGAGGATATTAAGAAAGCAAATGATATGGGTGTTATCTGTGGAGTTACCACAAACCCATCCCTGATCGCAAAAGAGGGAAGAGATTTTACAGAAGTCATCAAAGAAATTACATCCATCGTTGACGGACCGATCAGCGGCGAGGTAAAGGCAACAACGGTAGATGCAGAGGGCATGATCAAAGAGGGACGTGAGATTGCAGCCATCCATCCAAACATGGTTGTAAAGATTCCTATGACCGTAGAGGGACTTAAAGCCGTAAAGGTACTTTCTTCCGAGGGCATCAAGACAAACGTTACCCTGATTTTCAGCGCAAATCAGGCAATCCTTGCAGCAAACGCAGGAGCTACTTATGTATCCCCATTCCTTGGCAGATTAGATGACATCAGCCAGCCGGGTATCGAACTGATCCGCCAGATCGCAGAGATCTTTGATATTTACGGATATGACACAGAGATCATTGCAGCATCCATCCGTAACCCGATCCATGTAACAGACTGCGCACTTGCAGGTGCCGATATTGCGACCATCCCTTACAAGGTAATCGAGCAGATGACAAAGCATCCGCTTACCGATCAGGGAATCGAAAAATTCCAGGCAGACTACAAGGCAGTTTTTGGGGAGTAATGTTTCAGATTTTCGAAGAAAATCTGAAATGTAGCGTCAGCTCATTGCCGCAGGCAATTTTCATGGGCTGATGTTCACGCATACGGAGGAATAACCATGAACAAACAGGAGCTTCAGCTGAAGGCAAATGAAGTCCGCAAAGGCATTGTGACTGCCGTCCATGCAGCCAAAGCCGGACATCCGGGTGGATCGCTTTCCGCAGCAGATATTTTTACTTATTTATATTTTGAAGAATTAAATATTGATCCAAAAGATCCGAAGAAACCGGACAGAGATCGTTTTGTACTGTCCAAAGGCCATACTGCACCGGGACTGTATTCCGCACTGGCACTGCGCGGCTATTTCCCGGTCGAGGATTTAAAGACACTGCGTCACCTCGGTTCGTATCTGCAGGGACATCCGGACATGAAGCACATTCCGGGTGTGGATATGTCGAGCGGTTCCTTAGGACAGGGAATTTCCGCAGCAGTCGGCATGGCATTGTCCGCCAAACTTTCCGGGGATGATTACCGTGTGTATACACTGCTCGGAGATGGAGAGATTCAGGAAGGGCAGGTATGGGAAGCTGCCATGTTTGCCGGATTCCGCAAACTGGATAACCTCGTTGTGATCGTGGATAACAACGGACTGCAGATCGACGGACCGGTGGATCAGGTATGCTCTCCGTACCCGATCAACGAGAAATTCAAAGCATTCAATTTCCATGTGGTTGACCTTGCAGACGGCAATGACATGGATCAGATCGCCGCTGCATTTGCAGAGGCAAGAAACACCAAGGGACAGCCGACCGCAATCATTGCGCATACGGTCAAAGGAAAGGGTGTCTCTTTCATGGAAAATCAGGTAGGATGGCACGGAAAAGCGCCAAACGATGAAGAATATGCGATCGCAATGGAAGACCTGAAGAAAGAAGGTGAAGCATTATGTCAGAAGTAACAAAAATCGCAACCCGTGTCAGCTACGGAAACGCTCTCGTAGAGCTGGCAAAGGAGCATGATGATGTATATGTTTTAGACGCAGATCTTGCAGCGGCAACACAGACTGCAATCTTCAAAAAGGAATTTCCGGAGCGCCACATTGACTGTGGTATCGCAGAATGTAACATGATCGGCATTGCAGCAGGCCTTGCCGCAACCGGTAAAGTTCCGTTTGCTAGTTCGTTTGCCATGTTTGCAGCCGGACGTGCATTCGAGCAGGTGCGAAACTCGGTCGGTTATCCGCATCTGAATGTAAAGATCGGTGCAACCCATGCCGGAATTTCCGTCGGTGAAGACGGTGCTACCCACCAGTGCAATGAGGATATTGCGCTCATGCGCACCATTCCGGGCATGGTCATCTTAAATCCGAGTGACGATATCGAGGCAAAAGCCGCAGTAAAAGCCGCATATGAACACGAAGGCCCGGTTTACATGCGTTTTGGCCGCCTTGCAGTCCCGATCATCAATGACCGTCCGGATTACAAATTTGAGATTGGCAAAGGTGTGACCTTGCGGGAAGGCAAAGATGTGGCAATCATTGCGACCGGTTTATGTGTGTCCGAGTCGCTCGCAGCCGCAGAAAAACTTGCAGCAGACGGCATTAATGCAAAAGTGATCAACATCCATACGATCAAGCCGCTTGATGAGGATCTTGTCGTCGCCGCAGCAAAAGAATGCGGGAAAGTCGTGACCGTTGAGGAACACTCCGTCATCGGAGGCCTCGGTTCCGCTGTATGTGAGACACTTTCGAGAAAGGCACCGACACCGGTAAAGACCATCGGTGTACAGGACTGCTTCGGCGAGTCCGGTCCGGCAGTGGCACTGCTTGAGAAGTATGGTCTGAATGCAGAAGGCATTTATGCTTCCGTAAAAGATTTTGTTTAGAGAATGCGTTTTCCGTCTGCAAACTCCATTTTAACTTCGTTAGTCATTGTTTTCCACTGGAAACGGCCATTTTCCATAATCAGGTAGCCGTGCCAGCTTCCGGCTTTTGGAATAGCAACAGATCCGGGATTCATGCAGGTATATGTGTCGTGTGGGACGCATGCCGGGACGTGGGTATGTCCGTGCAGCAGAATGTCCCCGCGATGCAGTGGAGGCAGGTTCTGTTCATTATACGTGTGGCCGTGGGTGGCATAAATCAGCGTATCACTGTCTGCAATGGCGCAGTAATCTGCCATAATGGGAAATTGGAGTACCATCTGGTCGACTTCGGCATCGCAGTTGCCCCGGACACAGAGAATATGTTGTTTTTTGGCGTTGAGCAGTTCAATCACCTGTTTTGGATCATATTCTTCCGGCAGGTCATTGCGCGGACCGTGGTATAAAAGATCGCCAAGGAGCAGCAGACGGTCGGCCTGTTCCCGGTTGTATGCATTTAACAGCTGTCTGCAGTAGTATGCAGAGCCGTGGATATCAGATGCTATCATCCATTTCATGTTTATCAATGTTCATCCCATCCAGTCAGACTGGATGGGATGTTTCCTTTCTCCCGGATACGGTCGGGGTATTCACCTTATTGTTTTATAATGGATTATAATGAACATTTTCTTCTGGCTCAATACCTTTTTGAAAAAGGTTTCTTAATTTTTTATAAATCCCTTAGTTCTGGCCGATGCCGTTTTCTAAAATTTTTTTCAGTTCTGCCTGTGCGCTTTCTTTCAGGTTCGACGGGTAACCGATGTGAATGCCATATAAAATCGTGTCTTCGGTCCGGTAAGCGTCTATGGAATCATTGAAATCATCACCCTGAGAGGTGGTCGTAATCAGTTGCCAGGTATCGCCGGAAGCCGTGGTGTACAGTTCGTTGGTGGATACGGCATCCGGCGTTTCCTCATACGATGGATAGTCCATATCGATATAGGAACCGGTGTTGGACGATTCTGTATAGAGATCGGCGGCGGCCGTCACATTGATCTGTCCGTCTGCACAACTGTATAGTTCGGAAAGCGAGATGTAGCAGATGTTTCCTTTTTTATCCGCGGTTGCGTTGACGGAAATGCTGTCTGCTTTCTGTGGGAGGGCAAATGACCGCAGATTTTTGTATCCGATATAAGCGAGTGCATCTTTTTCGGAAGAAAATGATTTGCTGATTGATCCCGGCGACCAGCTGTTGGTCGGCAGATAACTTTCATATTGCTTAATAATAGTTTGTTTTTCGTTTTGAATCGTCCCGGTAATTTCAGCATCCGGAACATTGTTGAGCTGCTCCGTCAGGCGGTATCCCTGGTTTCCGGACAGTCTGGAAAAGACGGGATCGCTTAAGATACCGGTTTTTGCAAGCAGTGTCTGAAACTCTGTGGCAGAACTGCGGAAGTAGTTACAGGTGCCAAGAAATTCATTTTCTCCCTGTTCTTTCGTATAAGTAAAATCTGTCGTTTTTCCATCCAATGTGTAGGAAAACGTTACACTTCCCAGATTTTTGGTGCAGGTGAGAATGACCATGGCATAGTTTTTCATGGTTTTTTCAACTGTGGTCTGTTGTTTTTTTGTAAATGCATCATCCAGATATATGGTCCAGCCGTAAGGGGTTTCCGTGGTCTGCAGTTTGAAGTTTGCAATCGAAAATACATTGGAGATGCCAAGTGCCGCAAGTGTTTTTTCATTGGCAGACATATCACCGATGTATGGATGGATCGTGGCATAAATCTGTGCTGCTTTCGGCAGAATAGAGGTGCCGTCCTCCCAGGCAATCTGATCGTTCACATATACTTTTTTTACGGCATGGGTTTCTGTCTTTTTATCGGAAAATGTATTGTGCCCGGCTGCCGATATGCGGTTGGTTCTGACATTGATTGTGACGGTTTCCGGGTGATCCGGATCACAGGAGTAGTCGATTCCGGCAACACCAAGTGTCTGATCGGTTAAAGATCCTTTAATCTGAATGGTTTTATTGTCTTTTACGGTAACCGCATAGTCGATCAGTGCGGTATTTTTCAGCGGTGCAGGGTAGAAATACGTCCGATATCCCCAGATGCTGCCGAGCAACAGTGTCACGATCAGGATGGCGGCAAGAATCCGGCGTTTGT
>ENA-OQBD01000203-OQBD01000203.1-human-gut-metagenome-genome-assembly--contig:-NODE-203-length-33903-cov-5.235789_pt1 | contig 33903 bp, 19 predicted proteins | sample MGYA00242742_ERZ504543 | MGnify/ENA primary metagenome ERZ504543 (study PRJEB26092, sample SAMD00036239) | human gut metagenome | host: Homo sapiens | study: EMG produced TPA metagenomics assembly of...
TCCAAGTGAAAGGACAATCTACCGTTAAAATAATCTTGGAGGAGGATACCGAAACACTGGATGAAGTGGTAGTGGTTGGTTATGGTGTTCAGAAAAAAAGTGATGTGACTGGTGCTATGGCACGTGTGGATTCTGAAGAATTGAATACAAGACCTGTGAACAATGCTTTTGAAGCCTTACAAGGCAAAGCTGCCGGTGTAGATATCACCTCAAGTGAACGTCCGGGTACTGTAGGATCAATCCGTATTCGTGGTAACCGATCTATCAGCGCATCATCAGACCCTCTGTATGTAGTAGATGGAGTGCCCTTGAGTGCTGGAGGAATTGAAACGATCAATCCGCGTGACATAGAATCCATTGATATCTTAAAGGATGCCTCTTCTACAGCTATTTACGGTTCTCGTGGTGCCAATGGTGTCATATTGATAACCACCAAACGCGGTAAAGCAGGTAGACTCGCTTTAAACTACTCAGGTTCTGTCACATTAGAAACCCTAAAAGACAAATCACCTGCCATGAGTGCAAGCGATTATATTACCTGGCGCCGTTGGGCTTATTATAACTCAGATCCGGTAAACAATCCTCGCGGTGACCAACCTAACTACGATAAAGACCAAATTTATTTCGCAGCATCAGGTGATCCCGCAGCTTTGGCTAATGTAAATAAAGGTTGGAATAACGGTACTTGGGATGGAAGTAGAGTAACAGATACCGACTGGGCAGACATAGTGACCCAAACAGGTATCACACATGAACATACCATCAGTGGTAGTGGCGGTAACGAAACTGCACAAGCTTTCTTCTCTATTGGTTATCTAAATAATCAAGGTACTCAGAAAGGACAGGAATATGAACGTTATAATTTCTCAATGTCTGTCGATTTACAAGTAAAACCTTGGTTTAAAATGGGCGGATCTATCAACGGTTCATGGGCGGTTCAAGACTATGGTTATTCCCGTACCGGACAATCTTCAGGCTCGGGCCCTGTTGATATATATAGCGCGGCAAAAGCTATTCCACGCTTTGGTGTTCCTTATGATGAAGAAGGCAATATCATTACCAACCCCTGTGGCTCCACCACCAATGTCTATACTGTGATTGACGAATGGAATAAGTCAACCGATAACCGCCAAACTTTCCTTGCACTAGGCAGCTTTTACGGACAATTTGATTTTGGAAAAATATGGGCACCACTAGAGGGACTAAGCTATAAAATCTCTTTCGGTCCTGATTTCCGCCACTATCGTCAAGGTATTTTTATCAGCAAAGACTCTGCCGTGAAAATGGGCTCAAAAAACTATGCTAAATATGCAACAGATCGTTACTTGTCATGGACACTGGATAATCAGATCAACTATAACAAGACATTTGGCAAACATAACTTAGGCGTAACCTTATTGCAATCAGCTTCCAAATATAATAAAGAAAGTGGTTCCGAAAGTGCTAACGCCATTCCTAATGAGAATTTTGAATGGTACAACATGGGCAGTGTAGACATTACAGATGCAGCAACTTATGGTGCTGGTATGAGTACCGGTATGTCTGAAAATCAGCTGGCATCATACATGGCACGTATAAACTACGCATACAACGACCGTTATTTATTGACTGTATCCGGACGTTATGACGGTTCTTCTGTATTAGCAGACGGACACAAATGGAGTTTCTTCCCTTCTGCCGCCTTGGGCTGGCGCATTGACCAAGAAGACTTCATGAAAGATATTTCTTGGATAAACCAGTTAAAGCTTCGTTTCGGTTTGGGAACAACAGGTAACTCAGCTGTAAGTGCATATTCTACATTAGGTAATATCCAGTCATTCTATGTACCTTTTGGCTCTACTCTAACACCTGCTTATGCTACAAATGAACCTTATTACACTTCTTCTCAAGTAAAAATGGCAAATAAAGATTTAGGTTGGGAAAAGACAACACAATATAACTATGGTGTAGATTTCAGTTTCTTGAATGGACGTATCAGCGGTTCAATGGATATTTATCACTCTAACACCAATGACTTATTATTAAGCATGACTATTCCAACCTTAACCGGCTTTAATTCTACTTATGCCAATGTAGGTAAAACAAAAAACTTCGGTGTTGACTTATCTCTGAACTTGGTTCCCATACAAACCAAAGACTTTGAATGGAGTTCCACTATCAATGCAGCCTATCAAAAAGATGAAATCGTAGAACTTGCCAACGGCAAGCAGGATGACATTTCCAATGCCTGGTTCATTGGTGAGTCAATCAATGTTTTCTATGGTACTGCCAGCGATGGTCTGTGGCAGGAAAGTGATGCGGCAGAAATGGCTAAATTCAATGCCAACGGACATAAATTTGAAGCAGGTATGGTTAAACCAGTTGATCAGGATGGTAACTATATTATAGACAGTAATGACCGTATTATTCTTGGCAACAAAAATCCTAAATGGGTACTGGGATGGAGCAATACATTCAACTATAAAGGTCTTGAACTAGGTATCGAGCTAAACGGACGATTTGGTTATATGGTTGATACGGGTGGTGAAGGCCAATACGGTATGTACAACCAACGTGAAATAAGCTATTGGACTCCGGACAACACTGGTGCTGATTATCAAAAACCGATTTACAGTACAGCAGGTGGTGATGCTTATTCAAGTCTGCTAGGCTTTAAAGATGCCTCATTCATCAAGATCCGTAACATTTCTTTAGGTTATAACTTCAATTCCAAAGCATTAAAGAACATCGGAATCAGTTCTCTTAAATTATATGCACAAGCTAAGAATATAGGCAACCTCTATTCTTCAGTAGATTTTATGGATCTGGACTTAGGCACTACTTATTACAATAGAGGCTTTACTTTCGGTTTACAAGTTGGTTTCTAATTTGATAATAACACATTAAACTGTTTTTAAAATGAAAAATTTAAAATATACATTATTCACAGCTGCCCTGTCTGTCGCAATGACTGCCGGTTTCAGTTCTTGTAGCGATAGTTTCCTAGATGAAAAAAACAAGTCATCCTATACCACTGATTATTTCAAAACGTCACAGGGCATTCAAGATCTGGCTACCGCACTGTACGGTAACATCCGTTGGCATTTCGGTTATGAATGGGCGTATGGTATTACCCTTTACGGCACTGATGAATTCACAAACGGCTCTGACCTGACGGCAGAACCATGGAACACTTATGACAGCCGTCTGAACCCATTGGACTGTACAAAAGCAAACGGAGCGGCCAACAATAACTGTCCGGGTATATCAGCTCTTTGGGATCAGATGTATTACGGCATCGCTTCTGCCAATCAAGTTATCGCATCAGCTGACTATGTTACTGATGCGGAAGTCCGTGAAAAATGCTTGGGTGAAGCTTATTTCCTACGTGGATATAACTACTATCGTCTTTTCGCACAATATGGTGGTGTGGTTCTGCAAACCCAAGTTACTGAAGGTGTGGTCAGAACCTTTACTCGCGCTTCTGCAGAAGAAACATTAAACCAAGTGATTGATGACTTGCAGAACGCTTACGACAAACTGCCTACAGACAGATGGCGTGGTACAGGTACATGGACTAAATACACAGCAGCACACTTCCTGGCAAAAGCTTTGCTGTACCGTCAGTCTGAACGTTGCAGCGACTGGAACTCAAGTTATCCTGCTGATGCTGATTTGAAAAAAGCGATTACGTTATGCGATGAAGTCATCTCAAAATGTCCGTTAGAAAGTGATTATAATAACCTTTACGCCAAATGGACCGGTATAGACTGCAAAGCCGAGGAGTCTAATGAAATATTAATGTCATGCCAACACACTTCTTCGGCAACCGGACGTTTCGGAAACCGTACTTATAGTTACTTCAACCCACAATTCTCCAACTTCTCCGGTGGTTGGACACAACGTGGCCAATATATTGGTGGTATGGACTTCCAACGTTGCCGCCCTACAGAATACGCTTATGCTATCTTTGACAATGTGAATGACTCACGTATGTGGAAAACATTCAAAACTGTCTACGGATTGAATAATATTGCATCGAAAGCAGATGATGTAGTGGCTACAAACGGTATTACAGCCGATCAGGTTCCAACACTAGGCGACCAAGGCATCATCTTTATTCTTAATAAAAAAAGTGACAACCGTTTTAAAGACGCCACAAACTCCGATTATGGAACAGTAGGTCGTGGTGGTATAGCCCACTCCTTTGTAAACCCCGAAACAAATAAATGGGTGCCGAATGTGTTCCCTGTATATGCCGGTGGTCAATATGTATTGAACACCTATGGTGTTAGCGGAAATCCAGCACAGTCCAATGTCTTCTGTGGTATCAATAAAACTGATGACGGCTCGCGTACAGCAGAAAAAGGGGACGCACATCGTGATGTCATTATGGCCCGTACAGGCGAAACTTATCTGATAAAAGCGGAAGCTCAAGTACGTTCCGGTAACTTCCAGGATGCTATCTCTACCATCAACCAGCTCCGTGCACGTGCCGAATGGAAAAATGGTGAAGATCGCGAATACTACACCGATGGTTCTATGGCTTTCTTGAAAAGCGCAGGTGGTGACGAAGATAATTCAACCGCACTAAGCACTTTAGGTAAATGCAAAGATGCCAATGGTACCAAAATCAATAACACAGAGGCATTCAAGGCTTCTTTCCTTCAAAAGAACACTTACTATCTTTCAACTGGTATAGAACGCACTACAGATGCTTCCAGTCTGCAAATTTCAAGTTATTCATCATTACCGGCCGAGGATGAAGCTATTCTATCAGCTATGGGCGTAAATGGGGACAAAGACCGTTTGATCAATTTCATTTTAAACGAACGTACCCGCGAATGCCTAGGTGAATGGAACCGCTGGGAAGAATTAAGCCGTACCAAGACTTTGGTTCAACGTGCTAAATTATTCAATCCGGAAGCAGCTGCCAATATAGCAGACAAACATTTGCTTCGTCCTATTCCACAAACATTCTTAGACCAACTTCAACATGAAGACGGTACGAATTTAAGTGATGAAGAAAAAGCCGCAATGCAGAATCCAGGCTATTAACAGACTAGATTTTTGCAGTCAATAATTAATAAGGGGAGTACCGGATTCTGTACTCCCCTATTTTCCACACCATAAATACTTATTTTATAATGAAAAAAATCGGTCGGTTTATATGCTTCACTACACTATTCTTGTTAATAGCGGGATGCAAACAACAAAAAACTATACGCTATGAACTTGTAGATGGCAATCCACAAATAGATTACATAGATTTCCTGAACGACACGCTATGCCGATTTGTCGCACCAGGACCATTGGTTCTGACAAGCCACTACACAAAAGAAGGAGATATTTATATAATACAAATCAACGATATAGTGAGCGCACGGCTATATAAAACAAAAGAAGGAAAGCTACGAGGTGAGGCTCCTTTTTTTGAAGGAATATGGATTATAAAAGAAAGGTGATATCAACAAGTTCTGTACAGTTCATTCACTCATTTCTTTTCATATAAAGAATCTATCTGTCAGCCCCCCAAAAAAATCAATAACTAAAATCCAATACAAATCCAACAAGATGAATAAAGATTGTTATCCGTATATGGAAAAAGAACAGAAAGAAGATGAACAATATTCCATGTAAATGAATAAAATTCCATAGGTAAGACACCTTCTTCGTCTATATTTGCATAAATCAAAAATCAAAGATACTATGGAACTATTACCAACAATCAGAAAAAGCATAATTGCATTCGTTCTGCTACCCGCACTTCTATATGCAGGTATCCCTCCCACCCTACAAAGCGATGCCTCACAAAGAATGACCAAAGATATCATGAACCGTGCTTACATCACCCCCAAACGTATTGTTACCAAATACGCAGGATGTAAGAATAATCTAATAAAAGACGAACACTATTTGTTAGAGCGTGGAAACGGCCAATCGGAGATGAACAGAAAAAAATGTTGCATAATGACTTCTACTGAAACAGAGAAGGCATCCTTATTACTGGATTTCGGCAGTGAACTGCATGGAGGATTAAAGCTCGTCATGGGCAGTTCCAGCCGTAGGGAACCTTCTTTGGTAAGGATACGTTTCGGAGAATCTGTTGGAGAAGCTAACAGTAGCACTTCAAATTCCGAATGGAAAGTGGGATTTTCAACAGACGATCATGCCAAACGTGATATCATCATGGAAATTCCCCGTGACGGCATGATTGAAATAGGCAATACCGGTTTCCGCTTTGTCCGCCTCGACTTGCTGCAAAACAACGCTACTATCTCTTTAAAAGAAATTTCAGCTATCCTGCGCTACCGTGATATTCCCTATCTGGGGTCTTTTGAATGCAACGACCAACGTTTAAACAAAATATGGATTACCGGAGCCTATACTGTCCACTTGAACATGCAGGAGTTTTTATGGGATGGCATCAAACGTGACCGGGTAGTCTGGCTGGGCGATATGCATCCTGAATTAATGACCATCAGCCGTGTTTTCGGATACAATGAGGTGATTCCCAAACAGTCTGGACCTGGCCTGCAAACAATTTCCTTTACCCGATTGGATGAATGGCATGAGTGCATACAGCCTATGGTATCTGATCAACCAATATGAATGGTATCACCAGACCGGAGATATTGATTTTTTAAAGAAACATTCCGACTATATCAGCGGATTAATCCATCTGATAAACGGAAAAGTGGATGATGCGGGAAATGAAACGTTAGCACCTGCCCGCTTTTTGGACTGGCCATCCAGCGGAAATAAAGCCGGAGTTGAGGCAGGCTATCGCGCACTGATCGTATGGGCCATGCAAGATGCGCATCAATTGTCTTTAAAACTTGGCAACACCTCTGATGCTCAATTATGTCTGGACATTATCAACCGGATGAAAAAAAAGATATTACCTCACAACAATCTGAAACAGGCAGCTTCATTAATGGCCATCACCGGATTGATGGATCCCCAACAGGCTTGCGATGAAGTTGTCTCTGTAGGCGGTGGAAAAGGTTTTTCCACTTTTTACGGGTATTATATGTTGGAAGCATTAGCCAAAGCAGGTGAGTATGAGAAAGCAATAGATATCATTAATACTTTCTGGGGGGCCATGCTGGATTTGGGAGCAACCACGTTTTGGGAAGATTTCAATCTGGACTGGATTCCTAATGCCGCTCCTATAGACGAACCTGTTCCAGCCGGGAAAAAAGACATACATGGCGATTTCGGCGCCTATTGCTATCCCGGATTCCGTCACAGCCTTTGCCACGGGTGGTCTTCAGGACCTACCACATGGCTGTCAGATCATGTATTAGGTATAAAAATCGTGGACGTGGAACGCAAGCAGATCAGTATTGAGCCACACTTGGGTAAATTAGAATGGGCCAAAGGTACTTATCCCACCCCTTGGGGCGTGATAGAAGTCAGCCACGAGAAGAAAGCCGATGGTAAAATCGCAACCAAAGTAAAACTTCCGAAAGGTGTAAGACAAATTTAATTATAAAAAATCGTTATCAAACTTCTATAAAAACTGGATCTTATGAAAAACATAATGATATGGATTATGCTCCTCTTGAGTATAACTTATACTGACGCCCAAAATGGAAAATCTCCTAGAAAAGACTATGCCAAATTAGCTAATTATGATGAAAGTAAGGTTCCGCAATATACCTTACCTTCCGTATTAATGTGCCACGACGGAGAAATGGTTCAGACCAAGGAACAATGGGAGCAAAAACGCCGCCCCGAAATTTTAAACCTGTTCACGACTTATATGTTTGGCAAAGCACCTGTATTAAAACACAAACTGCCTTGTACAGTCAGTCGGATCAATGAAAAAGCTCTGAACGGACGTGCCACCCGGAAAGAAATAACCATCCAATTAACAGACGATCCACAGGGGCCCCACATCGACTTGCAACTGTATCTTCCTAATCATGTATCAGGAAAAATTCCGGTTTTTCTAGGCATCAGCTTCATGCCCAATTACACGATATATGATGATCCCGATTTATCTGTCCCCGAAATAACAGATGAAAAAATGAAGAAAAGATCTTTCAGGGGATCAATGGAAAAATCCTGGCAGCTTGATAAAATTTTGGAACACGGATATGGTCTGGCCACTTTCTGTTATAATGATGTGGATCCCGATTTTGACGATGACTTCCAAAATGGTGTGCATCCTTATTATTACGAGAAAGGGCAGAATTTCCCAGATCCGGATCAATGGGGTTCCATTGCAGCTTGGGCATGGGGCATGAGCCGTGCCATGGATTATCTGGAAACAGACAAAAAAGTGGATGCTAAAAAAGTTGCCGTGATAGGTCATTCTCGTCTTGGCAAAACCGCTGTCTGGGCCGGAGCCTCCGATCCGCGTTTTGCTTTAGTCATATCCGGGAATTCGGGATGTTGTGGAGTTGCCATCTCACGTCGTTGTTTCGGTGAGACTGTAGAAGCTATGAATGTACGTTTTCCTCATTGGTTCTGTGGTAATTACAAACAATTTAATGACAGGGAAAAATACTTACCTTTCGACCAGCACGAACTTGTTGCCCTAATTGCTCCAAGACCTATATATATAGCCAGTGCAGAAGAAGACAACTGGTCCGACCAAAAAGGTGAATTTCTAGGAGGTAAAGGAGCTGAACCTGTATATGCCCTCTATGGTTTGGGCGGAATAGGTTGTGAAGAAATGCCTCCCGTAGATACACCCTACATGAATGGCCCTATCGCATACCACAATCGCAAAGGACCTCATGCTGTTCTTCCATACGATTGGGAACAATTCCTTCGCTTTGCTGACAAATATTTTAAAAACAAATAATTAATATATAAATCAATGATGAAAAACAAGAACCTGCTTATAGGATTATGCTCGGTACCCCTGTTGCTTAGCATATCAACAAACATGATAGCCCAAGACTTGCGTGAACGTACATATTATTACGAAATACTAGAACCACGCCATGAGCCCAAACCAGAAATCAAAGGTTTTGCAACTGAAAGAATAAAAGAAAACTTAGACAGAGGATTAACGGCCACTCCATCTGCAGACGGGAAAGGTATCTACCTCAGTTGGAGACTATTGGAACAAGATGGAACTGACACTTCCTTCCACCTCTACCGTTCTGCAAACGGCAAGACACAGCGTTTATCAAAAAATCCAATTAAAAACACCTGTGACTTTGTTGACCAAACTCCCGTTTCTGAAAAAGCAACCTATTGGATCTGTGCATTAGATAAAAAGAAAAAAGTAATTGACACATCTTCTAAATTGGATGTGGACTGTTCTATATTGAGAAACTATCAGTCCATTAAATTGAACCATAATATAAAAGCAGGCAAAATAGCCGTTGCTGATTTGAACGGGGATGGCATTTACGATTATATCATCCGCAACCCCGGAAAAAAATGTGGATCCCGGAATGCCCGGTACTTTGGATGGTTCAACTTATCAAATTGAGGCTTATTTAAGTGACGGCACTTTTTTATGGTCTAAAGATTTAGGACAAGGTATCGAGCCCGGTGTTTGGTACTCCCCTTTCATCGCATATGACTTCAATGGAGATGGCAAAGCAGAAATTGCCTTAAAAACAGCTCCGGAAACAACCAAACGAAATGAAAAAGGACGGGTAGACTCCGGTGAGGAGTATCTAAGTGTATGGGATGGAATGACCGGAAAAGAAATTGCCCGCGTGAACTGGCCTGAACGGAATGATAGGTATGGAAATCTGGTCCGGCAGAACCGTAACCAAATAGGAATGGCCTATCTGGACGGCAAGACCCCTTATATATTGGCATGTCGTGGCACTTACAAACTGATGACTGTAGATGCATGGCAGCTGAAAGATAACAAACTGGAACGTGCATGGCGATGGGACGGCGATGAAGAAAATCCCGTAGTAAGAAGCATGGGTTCCCATAATATGGTATGTGGTGATGTGGATGAAGATGGAAAAGATGAAATTCTGTTAGGCTCATGCGTGCTTGATGATAACGGGACTTTACTATGGTCTACCGGACTAGGACACCCTGATAAAATCTATCTGACTGATATCGACCCGGATCGTCCGGGTATGGAAGTGTTCCTTTGTCTGGAACCTTGGCACGAGAACGGACGTGGCGTTTGTGTTGTGGATGCCAGAACAGGACAACCGGTATGGAATATCGGTCATAAGACATTCCATGTAGGCGATGGGATGGTTGCTGATTTTGATCCGGTCCACAAAGGTCTGGAATGTTTTGCCAGCGAAGACCGTAAAGGAGGCAGCACAGACAAATATCTACTTTCAGCTGACGGTAAACCTTTAGGTAAAAATGAGGAAGTGCCCTCCTGCCGTAATTGGGCTTGGTGGGACGGTGACTTATTGCGCGAAACATTCAAAGGGGACGATAACCGATGGGGGCAAGTTCCTCTTCAAACGGTCGTTCACTAAGTATTGTAAAATGGAAAGGAGAAACACTGACACAAGGAATTGAAGGTGATATCTTAATGATTGCAGACTTATATGGAGACTGGCGTGAAGAAATAATCACCGCATTGCCCGGTGAAATACGTATCTACACAACCAATCTTCCGGCAAAAGACCGTCGCACCACATTGATGCAAGACGGAATATATAGAAGTTATGTAGCTCATCGTTCCATGGGATATCCACAAGCTCCTGTCCCCTCCTATTATTTAGGAGAATAATATTAAAATTAGCATGAAGGATTCCTCTAAAAACTGTAACGGATATCCTTTTGCTGTAGGGGCGCTTTGATGCGCCCTTATGCATATAAAATTCAACCCTAATCATAAACATCATGCAAAAGATACTATTACTCATTGCTTCCCTTTTTTATTTCAACTTTATACTCGCAGAAAATGAAATAAAATCCTGGCAAGGCATTCATGAAACGCCCCTTTCCTGTCTAGAACAACAATTTGCAGAACCTCCTGTGGAATTTGCCAACCATGTAATATGGGGTTGGGAAGGGAAAATGGATAAAAAGACTATTTGCAATGACTTGGATTCTATCAAAAAGAAAGGATTCCGTGCCGTAATATTTGAAGCAGGTTACAAACTACCCTTCAAATATCTTTCCGAAGAATGGTTTAAAGCGATTCGTACCGGAGTACTTGAAGCCAAAAAGCGAGGTATGAAAGTCTGGATTATTGATGAAGGAAAATATCCCAGCGGATTTGCAGGAGGAAAATTCTCACAGGAACGTCCCGATTTGAGAATGCAAGCTCTTGTGATAGGTGATACCATACAGATAAAACGGGGAGAAGTAATGACAAACCATAAAATAGCACCGGAAATCATCAGTGCGGTAGCCGTCAGTACATCCGGTGCTCCTAACAGAACTGTAGCAATTAATAATGGTGAAATAAGTTTCAACGCCGGACTGGATGACTGGAAGGTCCTATTGGTCAAAAGCGACTTTCGGACGGCCGTAACCCGAGCCGTTAATAATCCCAATGGCGGTAAAGATGCCACTAATTCTCTGTGTGATTATCTGAACCCTATTGCCGTACAATAATTCATTGATTGGACACACGAACAGTATAAAAAATATCTTGGTAAAGAGCTGGGTACTACCGTACTTGGTTTCCGGGGAGATGAGCCCGATTATGCACATTTACCTTGGACTCCTTCCATTGTCCAAACATTCAAAGAAACAAAAGGGTACGATCCGACTCCCTATCTGGCCTCCTTTTTTACCGCTTCGCCCACCATACAGGAACAAAGGGTAAAAGCCGATTATTGGGATGTCTGGTCCAGCTTGTTCGCCACCCACTTTTTCAAATTACAGGCCGATTGGTGTGCTGCTAATGGAGTAGCCCACATTACCCATCTTAACAAAGAACATGAAATGCCCGCATGTGTTAAAGCTGAAGGAGATTATTTCCGGAATTTAAGTAAAGTTCAAATACCCGGAGTAGATGCAATCTGGAACCAAATATGGCCCGGTACCCTTAATGATTTCCCCAAACTAGCCTCATCTGTAGCTCATGTTTATGGAAAACCTAGAGCATTCAGCGAAAGTTTTGCAGCTTACCACATCTCTCCCACCATTCCCCAAGCCAAATTTGTTGTAGATCATCAAATTGCCCGTGGGATTAACTTCTTTGAATTCATGTTCTGGCTGGCAGGGTCCAAACATCGCAATTGGATGAGTGATCCCGGTATGAAAGGCCTGAATGAATATACGAATCGCACCACTTACCTGATGAGCCAGGGGAAGCCGGGAGCACGGATTGCCATGTATTACCCCACATCTACTATGTGGCTGGGTAACAATGAAGTTTATAAGGATATCGTCGCCCTCACCCAACAGCTGTTAACTCATCAACGAGATTTTGACTACATAAACGATGATGCTTTTACGGAAGCACTGACCATAGGTCCCGGCTATCTGGAAAATAAAAGCGGTCAAAGATATGAAACATTGGTTATCCCATCATCGGATGTTCTTTCCGCATCAGCCTGGAAAGTGATAGAAACATTTTCCTCACGTGGAGGAAAGGTCCTGTTTTGGGGAAGGAAGCCTGCTTCTTTCATTGACAAAAGTTTCACTGCTCCCGGTTCCTTATCAGATTTAACCAATAGCAGGATTGAGCCATCCACCAGATGGACAGCACATGTAAGCTCTTCCCTTCCGGAACCAGAAATGAAAATCATTTCACCTGACAATGATTCTATCCGATACACACGCAGAGTAATGCCCGATGGCGACCTCTACTTCATATTCAATGAAGGGAATAAAGCTACAGAATTTACAGCAGACTTTGATAAAGTAGGAGTTGCAAAAGAATGGAATGCAACAGATGGCACACTCCAACCGATAAATGCAACAATTGTCAATAACCGCACCCGGCTGACCATTAAACTGGAAGCATGGGAAAGCAAGCTCATATCCATCGGAAAAAGCAATAGAGAATATAACATTAAAGAATATGGCGTAAAAGGAAATGGCTATTCGGAAACAGCCACTTTACAACGTATCATTAATGAAGCAGTTCACAATGGAGGCGGAACGATAGTTATTCCTGCCGGGGAGTATCTAAGCGGCGCTCTATTCTTCCCACGTGGTGTAGATTTACGTATAGAAAAAAACGCCAAACTAATCAGCACTGTCGACCCCAATGAATTTCCTGTCATCCCTACCCGTTTTGAAGGTATAGAAAAAAGGTGGCGATGTGCTTTCTTGAATTTCGACCATTCAGACGGAGTTAAAGTTTATGGTGAAGGAGTTATCGATGGTAAAGGAGTAGAATGGAAAAAAATTCCATTCGGAAACTCCGGACGTCCTAGACTGTTATGTTTCACAGATTGCCCGGGAGGTAAGATTTCCGGTTTAAAAATGATAAATCAGGCCTCATGGTGTCTTCATGTACTTTACACAAACGGCTTCACTATAGATGGAATCGATATCCGTGCATTGGAATATATACCCAGTTCCGATGGCATAGATATTGATTCGTCCAATGATATACTGATTACTTCCACCCGCATTGAGGCACATGATGATTGCATCTCCATCAAATCCGGACGAGACGAGGACGGACGCAGAGTAGGACGTCCCAGTGAAAACATTCTGATAGAAAACTGTCATTTTGCATACGGTCATGGTGGAGTGGCTATGGGCAGTGAAATATCAGGCGGCATACGCAATGTGACCATACGTTCCTGCCTGATGGATAACGAAAACTGGAGCCCCTTACGTTTTAAAAGTCAGCCCAGCCGCGGCGGAACTGTGGAAAATATCACTTTTGAAGATATTACCATCAAAGGAGCGCGCAGTATCTTTGATATCAATATGGAATGGCGTATGGTTCCTCCGCTTTCACCTGCACATTATCCGCTGACCTGTTTGCGCAATATCCATTTCAAGAATATAAATGGAGAAGCACAATCAGCAGGAACCATGTATGGTTTTAAAGAGGCTCCATTCGGAAATGATACATTCTTTTTTGAGAATTGCCATATCAAAGCTCAAAAAGGATTAAGCATCTCAAATGTGGCCAATGTTAATTTTAAAGGTTTGGAACTAGAGATAAAAGAAGGAGAAAAGATTTATGAACGGTCTGCAAATAAAGACAAATAACCCAATAAGAACACTGTTAAATAAAAAATACACTCGAAATGCGTACACATGCATAATATTCAAGGAAGATGTACACATTTCCATTGTAGGAAATCCCAGACCATCCTATTTTTGCGCTACCATTAAAACACTAAAACAACATGATGAAGAAAAAATTAATACTATCATTCTTTTTTGTTGCATTAGGTTTTGGAGTTGTAAAAGCACAAGACTTGCCGGACAAAAAAGAAACGTTGAAGACTGTTACAAAAGTCAATGATTACTTCATGAAGAAGTATGCCGATTATCGTACTCCTTCTTTTGTAAAAAATGTAACCCGTCCCAGTAATATCTGGACACGCGGAGTATATTATGAAGGATTAATGGCTCTTTACTCCGTCTATCCACGCGATGACTATTATAAATACGCTGTCGATTGGTCAAATTACCACGAATGGGGATTCCGCAACGGTACCACCACTCGCAATGCTGATGATTACTGTGCCAGCCAGACTTACATTGATTTATATAACATTTGTCCCGATCCGGAAAGAATCCGTAAGGTCAAAGCCAATATAGATATGCTGGTCAACACTCCTCAAGTAAATGATTGGTGGTGGATTGACGCCATCCAAATGGGAATGCCTGTATTTGCCAAACTGGGAAAATTGACCGGAGAACAAAAATATTTCGACAAAATGTGGGATATGTATGAATATACCCGTAACAAACATGGTGAGAATGGCATGTACAACCAAAAAGAAGGTTTGTGGTGGAGAGACCAAGACTTTGATCCCCCTTACAAAGAACCTAACGGTAAGAATTGCTATTGGAGTCGTGGTAATGGATGGGTATATGCAGCACTGGTACGTGTATTGAATGAAATTCCTACTGATGAAAAACATCGCGCCGACTATATCAATGATTTCCTGACCATGAGTAAAGCTATCAAAAATTGCCAACGTACTGATGGTTTTTGGAATGTAAGTATGCATGACGAATCAAACTTCGGAGGTAAAGAAACCAGTGGCACCGCTTTATTTGTATATGGCATGGCATGGGGGGTACGTAACGGACTGTTGGACAGAAAAGAATACCTGCCAGTCTTGTTGAAAGCATGGAATGCTATGGTGAAGGATGCCGTTCACCCTAACGGCTTCCTAGGACTTGTACAAGGAACCGGAAAAGAACCGAAAGACAGTCAACCTGTCACATACGATAAAGTACCCGATTTTGAAGATTTTGGAGTAGGGTGTTTCCTGCTCGCCGGAAGTGAGGTTTACAAATTAAATTAATAATATGATTGGTTAGTGAATCGATTTTTCATAGACTATGATTTAAAGGTTAGATTTAGGTTAAGTAAAAAGGAGCGACTGTGAAGCCGCTCCTTTTTGTTCTATCAATCATACGTTTTCAATCAGTAATAGAAAATACCAATACTCCTGCTGTAGGAATTACCGGCTCTCCTATCAGCACTTTGGCTCCCGAAGGAAGTACGAACTTATAAGGTTTATCTGTATAATTCAGTACAATCCCCATACCATTGCGGTACTCTAAAGTAACACCGTATGGTAAATCCATCACAGGAATATTCAATTGCGCATATAGTTTCTTCAAAATATCTTTCTCCAATAATCCGTCCGTACTATCCACTCCCACGTAAGTAACAGTACCTTTTCCCAACTTACGAGTAGTGACTGCCGGTTTTCCTTCATAAAATTCCTGTGTATAAGTAGCCCATACTTGTGAATCCTTACCCGATTTCAATATCTCTCCCCAAGTATTCCACGTATATTCTTTTCCATCCATCCGTAATTTGCCCGGTTCTTCAAGAAGTAATAAATCATAAAACTCCATTTCATTACCGGTCAGTTCATTTATCATGGAACCGAAAGGAGCTTCGGGTAAACGTCCATGGCGGTCTTTTTGGGCTGTACGGCAAGTTAAGACCAAATTACCACCCTTCTTTACATAATCAGTCCATCTGTCTACCAATGCCTTGTCAGCCAATTGATAAGCCGGAGCTATGATCACAGGATAAGAGGAGAACTCCTTGCTTTCATTGATAAAATCTACGGGCGCGCCAAAAGATTTCAACGTGCGATAATATTTCTCAATATGCCCTAATGTATTCCATGTACGATTTTGCTTCTGGCGCTCAATGCTCCATGAATTTTCATGATTAAAAAGAATGGCAGTACGACGCGCCAAATAATCGGCCGGTTTCACCTCACGAGCTGCAACCTGTCCCCGCAGCTGTCTGATTTCTTTCATGAACTGCTCATATTCACGTCCACCGGGAGTTACCGTTGTTCCGTCTGTACCTACAATGCCGTAGTGATATTGTTCCGTGCCATACAGAGGCTGGCGATAACGATAAGTACAGATAAAGTCGCCTCCACCGGCAAATACGCTCCACATCCATAAACGGATAGCTCCAGGCAGCGGTTGAGGATTGATACTCCCCCAATTCACCTGCCCTGGCTGAAGTTCCATTACTCCATAAGTACCTTGTATGGGTCTGAAAAAGTCATTGGCAAAAGCAATACGCAACGGATTTCCCACTCGATATCCGCGACGGCCGATCCCTTCATTGTCTCCATACACCATATAGCGAGTATAACTTTGAAAATCAAGTGTAGGGCTGCCACCTATATGTCCTTCCTCATAATTAGGAATATAGTTAGTAGTCACCCATTGGTTCTTTGCATATTTTTTAATCAACAAACATTGTTCATTCAAAAAGTCGTTTGTCTGACTGGCAGCAAAACGGCGGTAATCCAAAATCTGATGATGATTCATAAACATCTGGGCAGTTTTAGGAAGAGTTATTTCATCAAAAGAAGAATAAACCTCACTCCAAAAAGCCGTTCCCCAGGCATCATTCAATGCTTTAATGTCATGATGATATTTTTCACGTAAAAAATCCCGGAAAGCCAGTTCGGCTTTCGGATTATAATCAAATTGTACGGCCGGCTCATTATCGAGCTGCCAGCCGATTATTCTGGAATCATTTCCATAATGCTGAGCTAACTTCTCTATCATTTTATAAGCCAGTTCTCTATAAACGGGAGAAGCAAAAGAAGCATGTTGACGTGCTCCGTGATCAAGCACGGTACCATTTTCATTTTTAATCAAAATTTCAGGGTATTTACGGCTCAGCCATACTGGTGGAGTTGCCGTAGAAGTACACATAATGACTTTCAAATCATATTTGGCAGCCAAAGCCACCGCTTTATCCAACCAGGCAAAATCATATTTTCCCTCTTCCGGTTCCAATTGCGCCCAAGCAAATTCCGCGAAATGGGTGAATTCAAAACCCAAATCGTGCATCTGTTTAAAATCTCTCTCCCATTGACTCTCATCCCAATGCTCAGGATAATAATAAGCACCGGTCAAGGTCAAATCCTTGTCTTTAAACCAAGGCTGTTGTGCAAAAAGTCCTCCGGCCAAAGAACAAGCCAAAAGAACGGTCACAAATCGTTTTTTCATGATAAAATAGTAATTTAATAGATTTTCCATTCCCATAATCCGGCTGCACCTTTATCTATGTGCAAACGCAAATAACGTACTTTATCTCCCACCGTTACCACATGAGGTGAACATGCCTTCACCTCTTTTACTCCGGCACAAGGTTGCCAATTAGTACCATCATTGGATTTTTCGAGATGCCAGGCATGGCCTTCAGCAGGGTGTACAAAGGCAAATTGACACTCCGTTACCTGCATGGCTTCACCCAAATCCACCATCAGCCAAGGATGATCATCATTTGTTTCTGCCATCCAGCGTGTTCCATTAGACCGGTCGCCTGCATTTCCAGGGTGATATATATGTGTGCGTTCCACCTTGACAAGCGAAGTTTTATCAGCCAAAGGACAATTAGGCTGAGTTTCTATTTCAACCTTAGAAGTACGGGGAGAACGTACGCTGGATGCACTGAAAGAAGCTTTCAGCGCCTTATTTTCGCGCTGTTCCTGGCTGACAGCCAAGTAACCAACTCCCTTTTCATCAGGAACAAGTGTCTTTATAGTGCCATCCTCATTAAATTCCATCCGATTGGCATATACTTGGCGGGTAGTTCCTCCGTCACCGTACTCCAGATATACGAAAATATAATCGTCTGTTTCTTCATTATAAAATACATTCCCATGTCCCGGCCCCCAAACATTATCGGCAATGGATGAAAAAGAAAAATATCATTGCCTTCGGGCTTTTCAAAGCCCGACAAAGGGGACTGCCGGCTCATCATGTAAGCATTTACATAATTCTGATTCCCTCTCAAAGTATAGATGTAATAATAAATACCTTTACGTTTAAACATAACCGGCCCTTCCGAATACCCTTGACGAGCCGTACTCATCACAACAGTATCACCGGTTAAATGCTGCCAATCGTCAGTCATACGGGCAGCCATCCGGCGGCGCCAGAATAAATAAGCAGTTCCATCATCATCCACAAAAGGTTCCCCATCTATATCCGGAGCAATACAAGATTGATCAAACCCATCCAAAGAATGAGAAGATATAGAATTACGTCCGGCAAAAAGGAAAGGACCTTCGGGACGGTCGGACTTCAGCACATAGGTACGTGCATTCTCATCCGGTTTTACAAAAGTGGTATAAAGATAATATTCACCATTCTTCTCCACTACTCTGCCGGGTGCCCAATAACGAAAATATCCCGTCTTTTTCTCTCCTTTGGCATTGACATATTCATGTCCTTTATGCCAATCGAATCCCACAATATGTGATCCGTCAAAACTCCAGTTTACAAAATCTTTAGATTTCCATACCACAGGAGTCCCTGCTTGTGACAATCCTTTATCAATATCAGTAGTACCATAAAGATAATAAGTATCACCAAATTTGGATAAAGAAGGATCAGCGATATTATCCGGAATAAGAGGATTGAAGTGATGGATACGAAGCAATTTATCAAGTACAGCCTTCTCTACGGTAAAAGCAGTTCCGTGACGGGTTCCTTTTGGAAAAGATACACGGTCAGATACATCTTCCCATGTCTTTCCATGATCACGACTGCAAACAGCTCCATATTGATGATTACGGTATTTATCAAAATAGACATAAAGAGCATCATCTACAAAAAGTGGCGCAGGTCCCTCACACCAATAATTTCCTGTAATGGAAGGAGAAACGGTAGTAGGAAATCCATCCTCTATCCGTGTTGTCCGTGTTATTCTCAAATTCTTCTCTGCCGGCAACGAGTTTTCATTCTTCACCACCATAATCAAGTCTTTCATCACCGGATCGCGTACAATAGCTGCATCAATCACACTGAAATCGGGATTAAAGAACAGTTTGGTTTCAGAAAATGTATTAAAATCCTTCGTCGTAACATAGTAAATACGATGGTTCAGCCCTTTCTCACTCTCAATGACCGGCACTTCCTTGTGACGTCCGGGAATGGTCGTTGCCCAAAAAATATAATAAGTTTGCGAAGATTCATCATAAAACAATTCAGGTGCCCAGCAATTATGTGCAGCAGGCTCATGCATCATTACCGGAATAGAACGCTGCTCACTCCAATGGATTAAATCGGGAGAAGAGGCGTAACCTATAATCCGGTCTGTCCAACTGGAAGTCCACACCATGTGAAAGGTTCCGTCCGGCGCCTGACAAATACTAGGGTCACGCATCAGACGATCCTTCCCGACCGTAGGTATCAAGAAAGATTTTCCATGATTCAGAGGAGTCCATGTCAGCCCATCCAAACTATAAGCCAAATGAAGACCGTCCCGACTGTCATTAATGAAATAAGAGAACAAATAAGCCGTATCACCGGCAAATAATTCGGAAACTGCCCCTAACAAGCAGAACAAACTGAATAATCGTTTTTTCATGTATACAATGATTTAATTGTGAGTATACAAAGATAAAAAGAGATTTGGACTTTTTTCTGCACATACAAGGCATATCCATGTAAAATCGTACAAATATATCGCACATTACCCCTATTTTATACGAATTTCCATCTATATGTACTTCTTTCTATTTACATGCAGATGAAAAGACCTTAATTTAGCAACATCAAATTCAAAGTAAAAAGATACTATGAAAAAAACGTTATTGACAATCTGCCTAGTATGGATGTGCTTCTCGTTAAGCGCACAAAAAATTATTGACTTATCCGGAAAATGGTCATTCAGTATAGACCGTCAGGATAATGGAGAAAAAGAAAAATGGTTCAGCCACACATTGAATGACTGCATCAACCTGCCCGGCTCCATGCCCGAGAAACTGAAAGGTGATGAGGTTACCGCAAAGACCCAATGGACAGGCAGTCTCTATGACAGTTCCTACTATTATAATCCATACATGGAAAAATACCGTAAAGAAGGTAATATTAAATTTCCATTCTTTCTGACTCCCGACAAACATTATGTAGGAGCTGCTTGGTATCAGAAAGAGGTGAATATACCTGCCGACTGGAAAGGTGAACGTATTTTGTTGTTCCTGGAACGTCCCCATATAGAAACAACCGTATGGGTGAACGGACAAAAGACAGGAATGCAGAATAGTCTTTGTGTTCCCCATCAATATGATATAACCCATTATGTCCGTCCCGGAAAATGTACTATCACTATCCGGGTGGATAATCGTATCAAAGAAATCAATGTCGGACCGGATTCGCACAGCATAACCGACCAGACCCAAGGAAACTGGAACGGCATTGTAGGACGCATCTGTCTGCAAACGACTCCGAAAACATATTTCGATGATATTCAAATATATCCGGAACCAGAACAAAAACTGGCACGTGTCAAAGTCGTCATCAAAGGTACAGGCACTGCAAAAGTAAAATTATCAGCAGAGAGCTTCAATACGGATAAAAAGCATATAGTTCCCGCCATACAACAAGAAATCAAACTCAACAAAGGAGTGACGGAAACAGAAATGGTATTACCTATGGGGAATGATATGCTGCTATGGGATGAATTTCATCCGGCCCTGTACAAACTGAAAGCAGAAGTCACCAATGGGAAAAAAACTGAGATAAAGGAAATACAATTCGGTATGCGCCGATTTGAAATCAAAGGTAAATGGTTTTATGTAAACGGGCGCAAAACCCAGCTTCGCGGAACAGTTGAAAACTGTGACTTCCCGTTGACCGGTTACGCTCCGATGGATGTAGAAAGTTGGGAACGGGTATTCCGTATCTGTCGCAGTTATGGACTGAATCACATGCGTTTCCATTCATTCTGTCCTCCCGAAGCCGCTTTTATGGCTGCCGACCGGGTAGGATTCTATCTGCAACCCGAAGGTCCGAGCTGGCCCAATCATGGTCCTAAATTAGGTTTGGGACAACCTATTGACAAATATCTGATGGACGAAACCATCGCATTAACCAAAGAATATGGCAACTATGCTTCTTATTGCATGTTGGCATGCGGAAACGAACCTAGCGGACGCTGGGTAGAATGGGTGACCAAGTTCGTAGAATATTGGGAAAAGAAGGATCCCAGACATGTATATACCGGAGCATCGGTAGGCAACGGATGGCAATGGCAACCTCGCAACCAATATCATGTAAAGGCTGGGGCACGTGGCCTGACCTGGTCCAAGAAACAACCGTCCACCCAAGACGACTATCGTTTCCAAAATCATCTTGACACCGTGAGACAGCCCTACGTATCCCATGAAACAGGTCAATGGTGCGCTTTCCCCAATTTCAATGAAATACGTAAATATACAGGCGTCAATAAAGCCAAGAACTTCGAGATTTTCAAAGACATTCTGGCTGACAACCACATGAGCGACCAAGCCCATCTATTTATGATGGCCAGCGGAAAGTTGCAAGCCCTTTGTTACAAATATGAAATAGAAAAGACACTCCGCACGCCCGATTATGCCGGTTTCCAATTATTGGCACTGAACGATTATTCGGGTCAGGGAACTGCACTGGTAGGTGTTCTCGATGTTTTCTTTGAAGAAAAAGGATATATCAACTCCGCAGAATGGAGACGTTTCTGCTCACCTACAGTTCCACTGATGCGTACAGATAAATTTGTATATAATAACAAGGAAATTTTAAAGGCGGATATTGAAGTCGCTCATTTTGGTGCCGAGGCATTAAAACAAGCAGAAATTGTATATACGTTAAAAGACGAATATGGCAAAGTATATGCGCAAGGCACATTGGCAACACAAGACATTCCTGTCGGAAATTTAAATCACACGGGTAGTCTTGAGTTTCCGCTCACTGACATCCAAGAGGCTAAAAAGCTGAATCTGGAAATACGCATTATGGGAACAGAAGCTGTAAATGACTGGAATTTCTGGGTTTATCCCGCTCAAGTGACAATAGCCGAAGGAAAAGTATACACTACCGACACCTTGGATTCGAAAGCCCTGGAAATTCTTCAGCATGGTGGAAATGTGCTTATTACAGCTGCGGGCAAAGTGAGTTATGGTAAAGAAGTGGTCCAGCAATTCACTCCTGTATTCTGGAACACCTCCTGGTTCAAAATGCGTCCTCCTCATACCACAGGTATCTTAGTGAACCCCAAACACCCGTTATTCCGTCAGTTTCCGACAGAATATCACAGCAATCTGCAATGGTGGGAACTGCTGAATCGTGCTCAAGTGATGCAATTCACCCACTTTCCACCCGCTTTCCAACCTACGGTTCAAAGTATCGACACTTGGTTTATAAGCCGCAAGATAGGTATGTTATTCGAAGCCAATGTATTAAATGGGAAAGTGCTCATGACAAGCATGGACATTACCTCCCAGCCAGAGAAACGCATTGTAGCTCGTCAGATGCATAAAGCCATTTTGGATTATATGAATTCGGACCAGTTCCGTCCGCAATTTACTGTAACGCCTCAACAAATCAGTGAGTTGTTCACAAAAACAGCCGGTGATATCAAATCTTATACCAATGACTCTCCGGATGAACTAAAACCGAAAATCAATTAATAACAATCTATATCAATCATGAAACAGATAGCCCTATTAGCTCTTGGACTTTTAGCGACATTAGGAGTCGAAGCACAAACTTACAAATTCGATTTTACCACAGGTAAAAAAGACGAAAGACGGTTATACCAAAATAACTCCCGCCGACAGATACTCGGAGGAAAAGGGATACGGATATGACAGACAGCCCTCTCCGGAAGGTAAAAGTACAGCTCCATTCTTTTTCTCTGTTACGGTTCCCGATGGCAACTACCATGTCACAGCCGTGATAGGAAACAAACGCGCTGCCGGAGAAACAACAGTGCGAGGAGAATCACGCCGCCTTTTCTTCGAAAATGTGAAGACAAAAAAAGGGGAGTTAAAACCTTGTACATTCGTGATCAACAAGCGCAACACACATATTTCGGAAAAAGAAAATGTGCGCATCAAACCGCGTGAACGCCAAAAATTGAACTGGGATGACAAACTAACTTTGGAATTCAACGGGGATGCACCCCAATTGTCCGAACTGATTATTGAGAAAGTAAATAATGTACCCACCGTATTCCTATGCGGTAACTCCACGGTAGTAGACCAGGACAATGAACCTTGGGCAAGCTGGGGACAAATGATTCCCCGCTTCTTCAATGACAGCATTTGTTTTGCCAATTATGCAGAATCCGGCGAAAGCGCCAATACTTTTATCGGTGCAGGACGACTGAAAAAGGCATTGACACAAATGAAACCCGGAGATTATCTTTTCATGGAATTCGGGCATAACGACCAAAAGCAAAAAGGTCCCGGTAAAGGAGCTTATTATTCATTTATGACCAGCTTGAAAACATTCATTGATGAGGCAAGGGCACGAGGAGCCTATCCTGTACTGGTAACCCCGACACAACGCCGCAGTTTCGATGAAAACGGGAAAATCAGAGATACTCACGAAGATTATCCCGAAGCAATGCGCTGGTTGGCTGCCAAAGAAAACGTTCCTTTGATCGATCTCAACGAAATGACCCGTACCCTCTATGAAGCAATGGGAGTGGAACCTTCCAAAAAGGCATTCGTACATTATCCTGCCGGAACCTATCCGGGACAAAACAGGGTATTGGCAGATAATACCCACTTCAATCCTTACGGAGCTTATCAAATCTCCAAATGTATCATTGAAGGGATAAAGAAAGCGGGATTACCTATCTCTAACTATTTACGCAGCGACTATTCCGGTTACAACCCTGCACATCCGGATGCTTTGGACAGTTTCAAATGGAATGACAGCCCGTTTACAGAAATTGAAAAGCCGGACGGCAATTAATTTAAAAGTAGGAACAAATGAACAACAAAACATTATTATTAACCCTATCATTTACCTTAGGTACCCTCTTTACCAATGCCCAATCCCTCCCCGGATTCCAATGGGGAGAAGGGATGGGAACTCCTGACCTTTCGTGGACTGCCCAAGTAGGAGCCAAAACCTATCCGAAGGGAAAAATATTCCAAGCAGCCGATTACGGATTGAAAAATGACAGCACCCGGTTAAGCACTGCCGCCCTGCAGAAAGCCATTGACGAATGCCACCGTTCCGGAGGGGGAACAGTGGAAGTAGCCCCGGGATACTACCGGATTGGTGCCATCTACCTGAAAAGTAATGTAAACCTCCACCTCAACCAAGGTACGACGCTGATAGCCAGTGAGAATATTGATTTATACCCCGAAATGCGCTCCCGCGTGGCAGGTATCGAAATGGTATGGCCCTCGGCAGTCATCAATATTCTGGATGCGGAAAACGCAGCTATCAGCGGAGCAGGTACGTTGGATTGTCGTGGAAAAATATTCTGGGATAAATATTGGACCATGCGGAAGGATTACGAGAAACGCAAACTGCGGTGGATTGTGGACTACGACTGCAAACGTGTAAGAGGTATGCTCATCTCGAACAGCCGCCATATAACACTGAAAGACTTTACCTTGATGCGTACCGGATTTTGGGGTTGCCAAGTGCTGTATTCCGACCAATGTACCTTGAACGGACTGAAAATCAATAATAACGTAGGGGGGCATGGTCCCAGTACGGATGGTATTGACATTGATTCCAGCACCAATATCCTGATTGAAAACTGCGAAGTAGATTGCAACGATGACAATATCTGCCTGAAAGCCGGAAGGGATGCCGACGGCCTGCGCGTAAACCGCCCCACAGAAAATATCATTGTTCGTGGATGCATTGCACGTAAAGGTGCGGGACTGATTACCTGCGGCAGCGAAACTTCAGGCTGCATCCGAAATGTATTGGGATATAACCTCCAAGCATACGGAACCTCTTCCACCCTCCGTCTGAAATCTGCCATGAACCGCGGCGGAACCGTAGAAAATATCTACATGACCCAAGTGACAGCAGACCATGTCCGCCATGTACTGGCAGCGGACCTGAACTGGAACCCCAGCTATAGTTATTCTACTTTGCCGGCTGAATATGAAGGTAAGGAAATTCCCGAACATTGGAAGGTTATGCTGACTCCTGTCACACCTAAAGAAAAAGGGTATCCGCATTTCCGTAATGTATGGCTCAGCGATGTAAAAGCTACTAATGTGCAAATCTTTATCACTGCTGCCGGCTGGAATGAGGAACTGCCTTTGCAGAATTTCCATATTTCCGGCATAAAAGCCAAGGTAAATAAAGCAGGAAGCATTATCTTTACCGAAGACTTCCACCTGGAAGATGTCCGGTTACAAGTAGAAGACGGCAGTCGTGTGGAAGAAAAAAACAATAAGAACGCACAAATCGATATCAGCTATGAAAACAACATGGAATTATAGCCGGCGGCTACTTCCGTTCTTTCTCTGTATGCTGTTGTCTGTCTTTGGCAACAACGCCCAGACTCTTCCCTTCCGTTTATCCAAAGGTGCGGGAACTTTCCGTCTGGGAGTGGTTTGCGGCAATGAAAGTTGCTGGCTGGACCAATGCAGTGTCAAGAAAAAGGGACAGGCTTATACCATTAAAGATAAATTATGGAAAGAAGGTGAAATAAAGCTGATTGTATGTCCATTGACGGATAGTAATGGTTTTATCATGGAGGTTTCGGGTGAGCGATTACCCGAAGAGTTCAAACTTTGCTGGGCTTTCGGTGCATGCGACGGTGCAGACGACTCTGCCGTAACAGACAACAGTATTCCGGTAGCCTCCTGCTTCCATAATGTATTCAGTATAGAAGGAAACGCTTTTACCACCTATTATGGTGAAAGCATGAAACTGAGAACGGTTCATGGGGTATCTCCCATCGGTTCCGAAATTCGTCTGTCCGACGGACATAAACAAGCATCCCCGCTTGCTTTATTCAACTCCGGTAAAAAGACAGATGCCCCCGTCATCTCTGCCCTATGCCCGTGGAAACCGCAAGAAAAGCTCTACTTTTGTTTCTACCAACGAGGCGATTATAATTATTTCATGCTACCCGGATTATTCGGGAAAGAACATAAAACCCGATCAAAATGAAACGATTGTATCCATACCTGTTCTTCCTTTTCCTATGCCTGTCTGCCCAGGCACAGGAATTCAAGGTGTACCAATTTCCGGCAGATAAGGTTCCTGCCATAGATGGCAATACCCACGACTGGGATTGCGTTCCGGCTGATTATAAGATAACGGAAGCAGCTTTAAAGGAAGACGAGGGAAAACATGCACAGCCGGACACTACCACATTGAAAGTCAGTGTCAAAGTAGGTTGGTGTGCAGAAACTCAGAAGTTGTATTTTCTATATGAAGCATACGATAATTATTGGCGGTTCAGTGAGAACTCCTTGAACACGGATATTTTTGAAGTAGTGGTGGATGGCGATTGTTCAGGGGGGCCGTTCATCGACCGTTTTCATCCCACAGCTCCCAAAGATGTGTGGCAAGCCTGGTTCAAATTTCACGGATGCCATGCCCAGAACTATCACATCTTCACCCCGGCTCACGGCAATGACTGGTGTATGTTATGGGGTCCTCAGGTATGGCTGAAACAAAAGCCATACGCTGATTATGCCTATCAGTACTCTTTCAAGGAGGGAGAAGCGGGTAAGCTGGTATTGGAATTCTATATCACCCCCTTTGACCATGCGGATGCCGACGGTCCCGAACTATCTCGCCCTACTTTATTAAAGGAAGGAAATGAAATCGGACTATGCTGGGCGGTGATTGACTGGGATGCCCACCCTGCCTCTAAAGACGGATTCTGGAATTTATCCGATGAGCATACCATGTATGGCAATGCATCTTATTTACGCAAATTCAAACTAATGCCCATTCAGTAAAAGCAAAGACAGACCATGAAACAACTCATACTCTTCCTTTTATGCCTCAGCACATGGACAGCACAGGCAAAGATCTATAATGTAAAAGATTACGGAGCGAAAGCCGACGGTACTACCATTGATAGCCCCGCCATAAACCGGGCCATTGAGGAAGCTGCCTCCCAGGGGGGAGGAACCGTTTATTTCCCTGCGGGAGAATACGCCTGCTATTCCATACGTTTGGCCAGCCATATACATCTGTATATAGAACAAGGAGCACGGATTGTCGGCGCCTTTCCATCAGCAACGGAAGGCTATGACCTGGCAGAACCGAATGAACACACCCAATTCCAGGATTTCGGACACAGTCATTGGAAGAACTCACTTATCTGGGGAATCGGTCTGGAAGACATCACCATCAGCGGACCGGGACTGATTTACGGCAAAGGACTCACCCGTGAGGAAAGCCGCCTGCCCGGTGTAGGCAACAAAGCCATCAGCTTGAAACTCTGCAAGAACGTGACATTGAAAGACTTCTCTTTGCTGCATTGCGGTCATTTCGGTCTGCTGGCTACAGGAGTAGACAATCTGAGCATTCTGAACGTGAAAGTAGATACCAACCGGGACGGTTTTGACATAGACTGCTGCAAAAATGTCCGCATCAGTCATTGCACCGTCAACGCTCCCTGGGATGACGCTATCGTGCTTAAAGCGTCCTACGGATTAGGCTATTTCAAGGATACGGAAAATGTAACCATCTCCGATTGTTTCGTCAGCGGATACGACCGTGGCAGTGTATTGGATTGCACTTGGCAAAGGGACGAACCCCAAGCGCCGGATCACGGATTTGTAACGGGACGCATTAAATTAGGAACGGAATCCAGCGGCGGTTTCAAAAACATAGCCATCACCAACTGCATCTTCGAGCGTTGTCGCGGACTTGCCCTGGAAACGGTAGACGGTGGCAAACTGGAAGATATCGTCATCAGTAACATCACGATGCGCGATATTGTCAACGCCCCCATCTTCCTGCGGTTAGGAGCCCGGATGCGCAGCCCGCAAGGAACGCCCGTGGGCACAATGAAACGCATCCTCATCAGCCACGTCAATGTATTTAATGCCGACTCGCGCTACTCCTCCATTATCAGCGGAATACCGGAAGCCCTTATTGAAGATGTGACACTGAGCGATATTCATATCTATCACCAAGGAGGATATACAGAAGCCGACGGACTTCTGACTCCTCCCGAACAAGAGAAAGTATATCCTGAACCGTGGATGTTCGGAACGATTCCCGCCAAAGGTTTCTACATCCGCCACGCACGCAACATCACCTTGGACAATGTAAACTTCCATTACGAGAAAGCGGACGGACGTCCCTTGTTTGTCACGGATGATGCCAGTGATATCAGATACAGGAACATCACAGTGGATGGAAAAGAGTTCAATACAGCCAACTAATAAAAAACAAAATAGAATGAAGAGAAAATATTTATTGTTCAGCCTGTTGCTGGCCGGAAGCAGCCTTTACGCACAAGAATGGCCGGCAGTGCGACCCGAAGCCCGCCCCGCCACCCGCTGGTGGTGGCTGGGAAGTGCTGTCGATGCAACCAATCTGACCTACAATCTGGAAGAATATGCCAAAGCCGGACTGGGAGGTGTTGAAATCACTCCTATTTATGGTGTTCAAGGCAACGATAAGAATAACCTTCCTTTCCTCAGCCCGCAATGGATGAATATGTTGCAACATACTGAAGCTGAAGGAAAACGTATCGGTATTGAAGTAGATATGAACACCGGTACCGGATGGCCCTTCGGCGGTCCTCACGTGAGTATGACAGATGCTGCTACCAAAGCTATTTTTCAATCCTATCAAGTAGAGGGTGGAAAAGAAATTACGCTAGATTTGAAAGTAGAAGAAGAAAAACAACGCCCTGTAGCCACTTTAAGCCGGGTTATGGCCTATAATGCGGACAATAAGCAATGTCTTAACCTCACTTCCAAAGCGAAGAACGGACAATTACAATGGAAAGCTCCGGCAGGACATTGGAATATCATCACCTTATATATAGGCAAGACTTTCCAAAAAGTGAAACGTGCTGCTCCCGGTGGAGAAGGCTATGTGATGAACCACCTGGATAAAGGAGCCGTAAAACGCTATTTTGCCAACTTTGACAAAGCCTTTAAAGAAAACAAGACCAATTTTCCACATACTTTTTTCAATGACTCTTACGAAGTATATGGTGCTGACTGGACTCCTGATTTTCTGGAACAATTCGCCCGCCGTCGCGGCTATAAACTGGAAGAACACTTCCCTGAATTTATAGCTCAGGACCGTAATGAAACCACCGCCCGCATAGTCAGTGACTATCGCGAAACCATCTCCGATTTATTGATTGAGAATTTCAGTACCCAATGGACTAACTGGGCACACGGTCACGGCAGCATCACCCGTAACCAGGCACACGGTTCCCCTGCCAATCTGATAGATACCTATGCCTCCGTGGACATTCCCGAATGCGAAGGGTTCGGCCTGTCGCAATTCCATATTAAAGGATTGCGTCAAGATTCCCTGACACGTAAGAATGACTCCGACCTTTCCATGCTGAAATATGCTTCTTCCGCCGCTCATATCGCCGGAAAGCCCTACACCTCATCCGAAACATTCACCTGGCTGACAGAACATTTCCGTACCTCACTTTCCCAGTGCAAACCGGATATGGATTTGATGTTCGTATCAGGTGTAAACCACATGTTTTTCCACGGAACTCCCTACAGTCCCAAAGAAGCCAAATGGCCGGGATGGAAGTTCTATGCCTCTATTGACATGTCTCCTACCAATAACATTTGGCAGGATGCTCCTGCTTTCTTTGAATATATCACCCGTTGCCAGTCTTTCCTGCAAATGGGGAAACCGGACAATGATTTTCTTGTTTATCTGCCTGTATATGATATGTGGCAGGAACAGCCGGGCCGTCTTTTGCTGTTCAGCATCCATGATATGGCAAAACGTGCTCCCAAGTTTATAGAAACCGTTCATACCATCAGCAATTGCGGCTATGACATGGATTATATCTCTGACAACTTTGTGAAAAGTACCCGTTGCGTAAATGGCAAATTACTGACCAAAGGAGGAACTTCCTATAAGGCCATCATCATTCCTGCTGTAAAACTAATGCCGTCCGAGGTACTCGGCCATTTACTAAAGCTGGCACAAGCCGGAGCTACTATCATCTTTACCGAAAACTATCCGCAGGATGTACCCGGTTATGGAAAACTGGAAGCACGCCGGAAAGGCTTTGCGCAATTACAAAAGCAACTTCCGGAAATTGCTTCTTTCGATGAGACGGTGGCAACTCCTTATCAAAAAGGGATCATCATTACAGGAAACAACTATCAATCTGCCTTGGAAAAAAGCGGTGTTGTTCCCGAAGAGATGAAAACGCGGTATGGCTTACAATGTATCCGCCGCTCCCATGCCGATGGACATCATTATTTCATCTCCTCATTGCAAGAAAAAGGAGTAAACGACTGGATAACCTTAGCCGTTCCCGCAGAAAGTGTCATGCTGTTCAATCCGATGACGGGAGAAAAAGGGAAAGCACAAACCCGCAAGCAAGAAGGCAAAACCCAAGTACGCCTCCAACTGCATTCCGGCGAAAGCGTGATCCTGCAAACTTTCAACCATGCCCTGACAGACGTTGCCGAATGGAAATACGTTCAAGAACAACCTGTCAGCCTCAGCCTTGATCACGGCTGGAAACTTCATTTTGCAAAAAGCACTCCCCAGATAGAAGGTACATTTGATATCGACACTCCGTCTTCGTGGACTGAAATTGCTCACCCCAACGCTCCGATCACCATGGCGACGGGAGTATATACCAATATCATCACTGTTCCCCATATTCCCGCCGATGACTGGATACTGGATTTGGGTGATGTGCGGGAAAGTGCCCGTGTGCGCATCAACGGACAAGATGCCGGAACGGCATGGGCCGTACCTTATCAGTTGAAAGTAGGCAAATGGCTGAAACCGGGAGATAACAAGATAGAAATAGAAGTGACCAATCTGCCTGCCAACCGCATTGCGGATATGGATCGTCGGGGTGAGAAATGGCGTATCTTCAATGAAATCAATGTGGTGAATCTGCAATACAAACCGATACCTTATACTGATTGGCAGCCATTGCCATCGGGATTGAATGGTAGTGTAAGGTTGATACCGGTTACTTATAAATAAGATATCCGATAGTGGCAGCCTATTGGCGGAGTTAATCCAGACTGTATTTGAAAGACTGAATTAATTCCGCCAATGTTTTTTACCTCATACTCAGGTGAGTGCACCTGCAACCGATCAAGCCGCAGCGAGACAGCATTTTATAGCAAAGCGGCGTATTTACGGATAGTATCCAAACATTCCCTAAATGCCTGATCATTACCAGTCTGCCGCATATTATATTCCGGTTACAGCCGCATCAGCGAACCGGCAGGATATCCAGCATCGCTTCAAACATCATGACTGTAGGAGTAGTCAAGCCTCAATTGAATGTATATCACTCCCTACCCTATAGCATAAGCCTTTTCTTTCTCCAGGTTAAGCCTTTTTATACGGATATGTTCTATCTCCATAGCCTTTGGAGTTATCTCCATAAGCTTTGGAGTTATCTCCCAAGGCTATGGAGTTAACTCCAAAGGCTTGCGGAGATAAAACAGGCAGGAAGAAAAGCCTTAACCATACGTCAGGAAAGGGTTAGGGATACGGATAAGATCCTTTAAGGACGAATCGGATGCCAAAGTCTTTCGCAGATGCCTTTTTCGGATGAAAGTCCCGCTAACATTCTACAGCTCCAAAACTTTTCCGTCAGTGAATAGTCGAGATGCCATCCGTACCGGTTCCCGATAAGCATACCAACCGTCCGTATCGTTACATACAGCCTACAGCTTTCAAACAGATGTGTCTATTCCAAGGGGTAACGAAGCTAAGACAAAATGTGACAGGAATTCCCAAACTACCAGAGGAAAGGGAAGTGATAACAGATAAAAAGTGGTGGTAGCAGATGTTTTTTCATGCTGCTACCACCACCTTTGAAACGCCCTGTTCATGGATGTTTACGAAAGAGGATGGTAGTAGTGGTAGCAGTTTTGCAAAACTCTGTTGCAGGTGGGAGGAAAATTCAAACAGGAACTAAAATTATAAAGTTTTCATCTTCTTCCCTATGCCCACTGCTTTAGAAATTTTGCCTGTTCCTTTTTCCTTATACAAGTAGCCACGGAACATGCCTCCGCTATTAAACGGCATGGCAAAATTACCTTTCTTGTCCACTGCAATCAATCCACCATTTCCCTCCTTGGTATTCAGTTCCTGATGGATAATATAATCGGCAGCCTCCCCGACAGGCTGATGCAGCAACTTCACACGAGTAGAAAGATTATAAGCTACGACGTGACGGATAAAATACTCCCCATGCCCGGTGCACGACACAGCACAACCTTCATTATCCGCATAAGTACCTGCACCAATCACCGGAGAATCTCCCACACGGCCCCATTGCTTCTTGAACATACCACCGGTACTTGTTCCCGCTGTCAGGTTACCTTGCTTGTCCAGTACCACACAGCCCACAGTTCCATTCTTCTTGCTCTCCTTCTTCAAATCCTCTATCCACTTCAACGTCTTAGGAGTAGCAAAATACATATTATCCACAATTTCCAGTCCTTGTGACTTTGCAAACCGGTCAGCACCCTCACCTGCCAGCATCACGTGAGGTGTTTTAGTTTTTACCGCATAAGCTGCATTAATCGGATTCTTCACCGTTTTCAACCCGGCGACAGCTCCTGCTGTCAAATCCTTACCTTCCATAATAGAAGCATCCAGCTCAAAAGTACCGGTACTGGTACAAGTAGCCCCTTTGCCTGCATTGAACAAGGGGTTATTCTCAAAGTAGTTGACAACTGCCATTACCGCTTCAGGCCCTTCGCCTCCGGCAGACAGTATAGCATTTCCAATGCTCAAAGCTGAATCTAAAGCCGCATAATACAAGGTTGATTTCTCCTTATCGTCTTCGAGGTTTTCCATAGCACCGGCACCTCCATGAACAACAATTACGTATTCTCTCTCCTGTGCCAGCATGCGGCACAATGGTAATAAGAGCAGAATTGTGATAAATAAGTGTTTCATAATAGTAGTTTAATATCAATAGTATGGTGCGAATGTAACAAAACAATTTGTAAAAAGGAAACTTTATGCAGAGATATAGACATAAAAAAAGGAGCAACGCCTTGCTCCAACCTTTGTTAACCTTAAATCTAATACTATGAAAAACACAATGCAAAGGTACGAACATTATTGAAATTTGCAAATTCGACAAAAAGAAAATTATGTTCTCTAACATGATTTAAGGAGATCCGCCACATTTGTTAATGAACATTTCCCTGTCAGATTATAAGTGACATTTTTACAGTTATATTTCTTAACGTATACTAAACCATAAGACAAAATACACATTAAAAGTTAAATAAAGCGGATTGATACTATGTTTTATCAACGGTGATAGCGCCAACCGGGCAAGCGCCCTCGCAAGCGCCGCAGCCAACACATGCGTCAGAAACCTTGTGTGCCATAATAAACTCTCCTTTTTATCTCCGTGCCCGAAGTATTGTATGAAGA
>ENA-OQBD01000210-OQBD01000210.1-human-gut-metagenome-genome-assembly--contig:-NODE-210-length-33406-cov-4.477719_pt1 | contig 33406 bp, 44 predicted proteins | sample MGYA00242742_ERZ504543 | MGnify/ENA primary metagenome ERZ504543 (study PRJEB26092, sample SAMD00036239) | human gut metagenome | host: Homo sapiens | study: EMG produced TPA metagenomics assembly of...
GAAAAAGCAGGAAACCGTTCCATGATTTCCTGCTCGGTGGTGCCGCCGGTGGGGCGGCTGGTATTTAGATTTTGAAAAGTTCGAGTCAGGTTGACCCGATGATGGATAGCACGATAAATGGGAAGTTATCTCTTACTTAGAAAATAGTATGAAAAACCATAGGAACAATGAGAATTAAAATTGCACCTACTACACATACAGCAATTACTTTTTGAAAACTTCGTTTTTCTTGTTCAGACATATCATTATACCATTTCATAGGCAAGCACCTCCTCAACTTCCAATTTTTCGCTGACTCTATTTTTGCTACTTGCTACGGAACTTCATTCTTCTCTATTTTGATTAGGGCGTTTCTTATTACAAAGCGAACCTACCAACATACCGATTGCAGAGATTATCGCTCCTGCTACAATCATTCCAAAGTCTGGGGCGTTCAGTTTGTTAAAAGCAATGTTGTTTGCCATTTTGAATGTGCCATATTCAGCAAGCATATACATTGCGCCAAAGAAAATTGTAAATGCCCATTTTCCTTTTCCCCAGAAATTGTTTTTACCAATAACAACGGACACAATAAATGTTGTTACAGGAAGAATAATCCAAAGAAACATCAAACTGTAACCCATAGCGTCGCTTCCGCTTGTAAAGAACCAGAACACAATCATTGCAAATGCCCAAATCAACAGATAAGCGAGAATTGTAATAATTCTGTTTCTGTTGGCGTTGCTTTTCACAACATTTGTACTTTCTTCGAGATAATCATAATAGGTTTTCATTTTCTGTTCTCCCTTCAATAAATAGTCAAGAGAGACATCGTAGCATTCGCTCATTTTTATGACACTAATGATATCCGGGTAGGATTTTTCATTTTCCCAATTTGAAATGGTCTGGCGACTCACTCCTAATAATTCAGCAACTTGTTCTGTGTTAGTTTTTTTCTCGATTCGGCTGCCTGATTTGCTTCCAATATCATGCTCCATGCCACTGCACCTCCCTTGCACTTTTATTGTAGGGAAAACACCCTATATCGTCTACCAAATGGCTTTTACATCACTTATAATGTGTGTCAAAAATTCTTTGACAACCGCATAAAAACCTATCTGTCTTTAATTTTATTATACTATGACCAGCCTCCTTTGGGAATAGATGAATTGTAAACTTGCTGGACGGGAACAGCTTGCAGCGCAAGGTGTTTCCGGGCGGCAAGTCCACAAAGGGGTAGCTGGCGGCAGCCAGCGCAGGGGAAGTGTAGCTTCCCCTGTGATGATTGACAGGAGCCGGAACGCTGCGGGCAATCATCCGCTTTCCGCAGGAAGCCCCCGGCAGGGCGCAACACACTACCTTCAGGTGGTGTATAGTTGCGCCCTCTTTCAGAGGGGTAGCCCACGGGCTGCGGCTCTGAAAGCAATTATGGCCGTTTCCGGCCTGCGTTCTCTCCCTGAAAATCGCCGTTACCGGTGAACACTTTTTCCATAAGCTGACGGGTGCTGTCCTGCCGGAACAGCAGCTTCAAGAACAAACTGACCTGTTCATCCGTGATAGCTTCCGGGTGGGGAAGGTAGCTTTCCAGCATGGCGGCTCTGGTGCAAAGCCGGTGCGTCCGTTCCTTCCGTGTCAGCGTCTTTATCTGGTGTTCCAATATCTTTTCTTCATGCTGCGCCCTCCGCAGCTTCTTTTCCGTTTTCTCTATCTCCTGATTGAGTTTTTCCAGCTTTTCATTCATAGGCGGCTGTCCTCCTTCTTGGGAATGAGTACATATATTTTGTTGGGTTCCCCGAAGCCCTGACGCACTCGCAGTATCAATCCGGCGTCCTCCAATTCATTCAGGGAACGCTTTACGGTCATGGTGCTGCGGGCAAGTGCCGCCGCCAGTTCCACGATGGGGAAATGGATAAATAAAATCCCGTTGGCGTCCTCTATGCCGGACAGGAAAACAAAATCCAACATCCGGGCGTACATGACCTTTGCGGTGCTGCTGATCGGGAGCCGCAGCATGGCTCTCGGCAGCGGCATACAGGGCGGCAGGGTGGTGTCTGCGGTCATAAATTCAACTTCCATTCAATCGGTGTCCTCCTTTACTTTTCGTTTTGAGCGTTTAGAAAGATAATGGGGGCAGTCCACAATGACCGCCCGGAAACTCTGCTTGCAAGTACGCTGGCATTTCCGGCAAAGGTCGTTGTACGTTACCCGCCCCCGTTCATTGAGGAAGAAGGACAGTTCCAGCTTCCTCTTTTTCGGCATTCTCGGCATGGTGCCTCCTTAAACAAAAATCCGCCCATTTCAGCCGTAACAGCCGCAATAGACGGATAGCAGATTTTAGTGTTGTGTTTCGGGGCGATTTTCAAGGGAAAAGCGGCCATAGAGCCGCCCGGAAATCCCCCGTAGTATTACGGATAGGACAGACTATGCCCTATCAGATTGTTGTGTTTCGGTATCAATTCGGTGTTCATTTTCGCCGGTTCTCCCTGATGTCGTTCCTGCCCCTGGCTCTCACAACGGCGTTTCGCTCCCTTTGGTACGCTCGTTGCGGTCATAGTTCCTCCATTTCCCTGCCGCAAGTCGTTGCGCTACATCGCTGGGAAGCATATCCCATACAGGCCGGTCATTCGATTGGAATAATCCATCGATGAACTAAGCCCATTATGGCACATTTTTGAGCCTTCTCCCGTATATCCACAAAGTAGGAAAACCGCCCCAAAATCGAAAATTTCCACGATTGCGGAACAGGTATGGTATAATGGAATTGACGGCGGCAGCCAGCCGCAGGAAGGAGCGATGTATCTATGAAAACCCGCATTTCCGTACAGGAACGCCTGAAAGATTTACGGGTGGAACAGGGCTTAAATCTGGAAGAATTGGCGCAGAAAACCGGCATTTCAAAATCAGCCCTCGGCAGCTATGAAAACGACAACGATGAATACAAGGAAATCAATCACGGCAGCCTGTTGAAGCTGGCAGACTTCTATCAGGTGTCCGTTGACTATCTGCTCGGCCTTACCAACAATCGGAAATATGAAAACACGCCGATAGAAGAATTACATTTGAGTGATGAAGTCGTGTGATTTTATACATAGCTGAATCAAAATCCTTTATAAATGATTCATCTCCATGGCAATTTAAAAATTTCCCTGCTGTAATCAATGCACCCACTTCCGCCGCTGTAAACATTACCGGCGGAAGTAGGAAGCCCTCTACAAGAAAATATCCTTTTCCGGCCTCAGATCCAATTGGTATTCCGGCTTCTTCAAGTGTCCGGATATCTCTGTAAACTGTCCTTAAGCTTATATTAAATCGCTGTGCAATTTCTTTGGCAGGAATTATTTTTTTGATTGCAGCTGAATAAGAATAGAGGTTACTCTGTTAATCCTGTTCAAATTTTATTCCTCCTCTGTGACTTCCATAAAAAGTATATCCTATGCGTTCTTAAGCTAGCTGCTGTTAGTGCTTCTCATTGCACCCTGGTTATAAAAGCCATACTCACAAACCTCTTCACCAAAACTCTTTACATCTCTAATATAGAACTCTATCTAGCGAACTTTTAGAAAAGATATAAAACATCAGAGTATGGACAGTTGCGGATGTACTTCAGAAAAGATTAGATGTCTAAAAAGCTTGTAGTTAAAGCTTTTTAGACATCTAAATCTAGGTACTAAAACAATTCATCCAGTAAAATATAATATTTTATTTTCTCCCAATCAGGCTTGATCCCCAGTAAGTCAAAAAATAGCTCGACATACTGTTCTTCCCCGATATCCTCCCTGATCGACCGGACGCAGAAGGCAATGTCATACCACTTGTCCGCCCTGCCGCTTCTCCCAAGATCAATAAAGCCACTTACTTTGCCATCTTTCACAAAGATGTTGCTGTCTCCCAGGTCGCCGTGGGAAAAGACAAGTTCCTCTTCGGGCTTTTCCGTCTTTAAAAAATCATACAGCTCGCGCGGATCTTTAAATGGAGTGTCTTCTTCCCAGTTTTCGCAATCCACATCGGCCAGATCGTTATTCAGTAAGTAATCCAATTCGGCTAAGCGGCTGTCTAAGCTATTCGTATAGGGACAATCCGATATGTCGATGGAGTGAAAGAGCCTGATGCACTCCGCATACAGCTCGATAATCTTTTCAGGGCTTTGTTCATCTTCATACTCTTCCGAGCAAAGGACGCCATCGGCCTCACTCATGAGCAGATTGCTCCAGCCATCATGCCGTTCAAAGTGCAGGACCTTTGGAACAGGCAGCTTTCCTTCCAGCCATAGCATCATGTCCTTTTCCCGTTCCACATCATAGGTGGTCCCTTTATACCGGCTGTCCGTCATTTTTAAATATAGGTTTTCATTTTCTCCCACCAGCTTATATACCTTAGCAGGAGACATTCCTTCCGTATCTTTTACGCAGCGGTATTTTTCGATCAGTTTTTTCAATTCCGGTGATATTCTCATTTTAGCCATTTATTATTTCCTTCCTCTTTTCTACAGTATTTAAAGATACCCCAAGAAGCTAATTATAACAAGACGAACTCCAATTCACTGTTCCTTGCATTCTAAAACCTTAAATACCAGAAAACAGCTTTTTCAAAGTTGTTTTCAAAGTTGGCGTATAACATAGTATCGACGGAGCCGATTTTGAAACCACAATTATGATAGAATTTACAAGCTATAAGGTTATTGTCCTGGGTTTCAAGCATTAGTCCATGCAAGTTTTTATGCTTTGCCCATTCTATAGATATATTGATAAGCGCGCTGCCTATGCCTTGCCCCCTGAAATCCTTACATACGGCGATATCTTCTATATAAGCGTACCGGTTCCAATTTTTTCGCAGTTTAACTTTTCCGACGCATTTATCGTCTTGGTAGTAAAGATATATTATCTTATCAGTATTGTCAATATATTCAAGGCAATCTGCCTCCTCATCCTCTTCATCCTCTTCGTCTTGGTAGCTTTTTAAATATGGCGCTTCATAGAGTAATTCTGTAAAGGTCCAATTCTCGTTTTCATACCTCGGTATAATCTTACCTATCACCTCAAATGGTTCGCTGGGTTTATCGATATCTTTCAGGTGCCCTGCTTTCATTTCTGTAATCACTGTTCCCGCCTCTCTTCTATATCAGCGGCATATGTGCTATCCAGGCAGCCGGTTTTACCAGTGTATTTTTTATACATGTCCCTGGTATATTTTGTTATATTCCTATCATACTCCGGATAGGCATAATGAAGCCTTTCCGCCACCTCACCGGATACCGCCCTGAACAATTGATGGCATAGAAATAATGCTTCCCATATGTTTTCATAGGAATCCATCCGGTAGGTGGACAAAAGTTTCTCCCACAAATCCTCGGATATATACCTTTCAATAAACTTATAGTTCTTGCCTACACTTAATTTAAAGCCTGTTTCGATGCCGACCTTCCATGATATCATTCTCAGCAGCTCATGGCGAACAATCTGATTAAAATGATCAATAGCAAATAAAATTTCCTTACGGCACAGTCCCTTAACCACATAGGTAGTGGTGTTCCAGAATTCATTGCAGCAGTCATCGTATTCCCGGGCACTGGGTTTTCTTATATGATAATCCATGTCGGTCGGAACTACAGCTTGCTGAATCCTTCCATCCTTATCCAGAATAATCTTTATCAATTTATCGTCATTCAGGTAGTTTCCCAACTCTTCCAGGGGCAATAAGGTAAGGTCTATTTTATTATAATCATCAAAAAGTATTATATAGGAGTAGCCTTTCTCTTCAGCCGGGAATAGTTCCATATCCTCCGGTTTTTGCATCATTATAATATTCCCGAAGCTTTTAAGCCATTCATCCTTTAAAGTAAAGGATTCCACATCTGTTACGAAGTATGTGACATCATAATCCTGGAATTCGTCCTTAGGTATATTAATATTTGCGCGTGACCCCTCAAGGGTCACAATTCGAATACGTTCATCCTGTTCTGCTAAAGAAAGTACTAAATCCATCATTTCTTTTTCTGATCTCATTTACATACTCCTCGTTTATTTTTTCTATATTATTACATCTTCTTTTTTGCCGATACAATCAGCATCATTGGGCGTCGCATTTCATCCGCCATCCCCGGAATATCCATCATGTTCTCTGGCGGCTGTGGCTCCACAATCTGATTTATTATAAAACTATTTGAAAGCAGTGTATTTAGATATGTGGTCAGTGTTCTATGATATTTTGTAACCTTTTCTTCCAAAAACATAGCTGTCCGTTTGCCCTCATAATAATAATTGTCCACCGGGAAATGCAGTATTTCTCCTTTTTCGTTATAATACCAGTCTTGTGTTCCATGAGCAGTAAAAACAGGATGTTCAACTGTAAAAACTAAATTGCCACCAGCCTTCAGCATCCTATATATCTTTTTTATTAAATTCTCATAGTCTGCTACATAATGAAACGCAAGCGAACTTAGTATTACATCAAAGCTCTCCTCTGGGAAATCCACATCTTCTATGGCACAGCATTCATATTCAATCTGTGGAAAATGGGTTTTTCCTTTTGCTACTTCGAGCATTTTATGAGAAATATCAACACCTACTACAGAGGAAGCACCGTTTTCCATCGCATATATACAGTGCCATCCATAGCCGCATCCTAAATCAAGCACACGCTTACCCTTAAAATCAGGTAGCATCTTTTTCAAAGTCTCCCATTCTCCCGCACCAGCCAGTCCTTTCTGCGAGCGACTCATTTGACTGTATTTTTGAAAAAATATATTATCATCATATTTGTTTTCTTTCATCTGAACTCTCCTCGTTTAAAAAGTTATTTATCTCCGATACAATTTCATTCACTTCATTATAAAGCTTCTCGGTCATGTCGTAGCATTCAAAAAGTGAGATACCGAGTACTTCAAAAATATGATTTACCTTCTCGGTATATTTTTCAGGTTTATGTTCAAAAGTTTCAAGCAGTTTTATAGCTTTCTTTTCGTTGATACAATAAGCATTATTACATGCAAATAACACTTGATTTAAACATGAAACTATACGAAAAACATGACCCGCAATATAATATTTATCGTCTGTTCCCGAATTTGCTTTTACAAACATTAAAGAGAACCCTGCTTCAAACATAAAAAAGTTAACTAAACTTTTCTGCAAAGCATTGGGATAAGTTTCTGCCTGTTTTTTTAATTCGCATAAGCTTTCATTCTTAGCATATAGTATTTTGCTAATCGCTAATTCTCCTCGATACATTGCACTAATATAACCATGGGGATGCCCAGTCTGATAATTGGCAGTAACAATTCCGTGCTCTGTATCTTTCATTATTTGTTCCACACGTTTAATATCACGTAAAATTAAATCCACATGATACCCGTTTATGACTAACCATCCGCCGCCATTAATCCAATCACCCCATGCTCCGGGAGGTACAACAAGGTTATTTCTATGCTCATCATCCAGCTTTGTAGCGAATTGATTAATAGTATTTATGTCAAATGATTCTGAATTGTAATAGATGCCGATATCTATATCCGAATCCTCTGTATGGATGCCCCTTGCACGTGAACCACCTAAAACAATACCTTCTATATAAGACAGAGAGGATAATTTCTCTGCTACTGATTTAATAATATTATCTACCATCAAGCATGCTCCTTTTATCGATTCACTGCTGTAAAAATTCCAAGCCAAATCTTTTGCTTCTACTCAACATATTTATAATTTTTTTAATTTCACAAAAGATAGCTAATAAGCACATTATAAGAATGATTCTGATTTTTTTCTTCACTTTTATTTTTCTCCATTTCAGCACATTGTTTTATTTTTGGGGTTTTTCGATTTCATCATTTTCTAATTCAATCACATCCAGAATGCCACAATTCAAGGATTCGCAGATACGAACCAGCGTTTCCATGCTGATATTTTTCCCTTTTCCCATATTAGCAATCATATTTGTGGTAAGACCGGCGGCAATCCGCAAGTCCTCTTTTCTCATATTGCGCTCAACCAGCGTATGCCAGAGGGGTTTATAGCTTATGTGCATTTATCCTCCTGCCTTTCTCCCGGTTCCGGGGTTCCTGCTCCTATTATATCAAAGTTCTTGCTATTCCACAAACATTTCTTGATACAACCGCCGGTTCCGTCTGGATTGTGCTTTTCCTTTCTTCCCTTGATTACATCTACTTAGCCATGAGCTGTTTTATTCCTTGTGACTTTGCACCCGGATTGTCCGTTCCATATCCTTCCAGCAGATTGATCACTCCCCAGGCTGCAAGTCCGGCTCCGATCGCACAAACCAATGTTTTTAAGGTCGTAATTGCCGTTGTAAAAAATGCCATAAGTGTACCTTTGGAAAACTTACATTTTCCAGTCCTTTCTTAGATTTTTTCCAGAAAGGGAAGAAAACACTATATAAACCCTGCCTTTTGTGCTACACTAAGCATAGGATTTTCTACTTGGAAAATTCCTCACACGTACAGTCGGTATATTCATTTTCGTCGATGGATACCGACTGTTCCTTTTTTCCAAATTATTCATGATTTCCTCCCATGATCCACTTCCCGACAATTTGTCGAGAAGTTACATCTGATACAGTTCCACTTCATCCTCTGGTTTCAGTATCAGATTAGTATTCAGATATTTTTCAATATCAAAGGTATTCTTTTTGTCATAATCGGACAGATATTTGTAGTTTTTATGTTTGCAAATATCGTATTTATTTGAGAAAAATGGTCTGACACCTCTCACCTGCAGAATACATTTTCCTCCGTCCATAACTGCTATTTCATCCATGGCTCATCAACTCTTTGCCACAATGTCAAGTGATGAATTCAAAAAAGACAAGCACTATCCAAAGAAAAACTTTCTTTCATGGTATCTGCCTATTTTGTTTTCGATAGTTTTAGCTGTGATACATTTAATTTAGGGTGCAAAAAAGCAGGAGACCTTTTCGGATCTCCTGCTTAGTAAAGCTGTGAAGATTTAATTGTGGTTGGGCTGCCTGCTATGCAAACTGAATTTTGTTTTACTAAGTTCTACAAACTGGAAACTGTTAGCTAATCTGTGCCTTGATTTTTATCCCTATCCGTCCTAATTGATCTTGAACTACTTGCAAAAATTTCTGGCAGTTATCTGTTATATCATACTTGAAATGGATTTCTATCATAGCCATCTTAAAATCAGCATTGGGGTATATTTCATCGTACTGTTCGCTTTCGATAAAAGCCACATACGCATTGATTTTATCTTGTAAAATCTTCAAGTGTTCAAACTCATTGTCCCAATTCAAATGGTCGGTAATAAGGAGTACCAAACAAGCATTTTCTTTATCGTTTGCGATTGCATCAATCTGACTTGCGTTATCAACAGCCATAATATTTCTCCTTCCCAGTTCTTTATAACCATAACTCTTTCTCCCAATACATCTGTGACATTTCAATTACACAACTTCAAATTTCTGGTTTTACTTAACTTTAGTGTAGCTCTCCATACTAAAAGTTTCTAAATCAAACACTACCGCAGCAACACTGTCCTCATTTTCTTCAATAAGCCATAAGCGAGTCCATAAGGTTTGGTCGTTCATATTGGTAGCAGTTTTATCCTCACCATCGGTAATGATTTTTTCAGGATCTAATTTTGTTACAAAATATTTTCGGGTTTAAGACCTGGCAGGCTGCTCTTAAGTTCCTCCTCTGTTAGTCCTGCTATTTCCATTGCTTCAGCACCGTTATAATACTCAACATCTCCGTACCAGTAGTTATCGTTAACATTCTCGATGGATTTTAACCACATAAACTTATCGTCAACGAATTTATAACCAGCACCAGAGCCGGTATCTATTTCCCATGTTCCTTGTATCAGTGCATTATCATCGTTATTATCTTTGCTGTCAGTAGTACCGGCGCAAGCGGTAAGCCCAAATAGTGTAAAACAGATCATCAGAATAGCTGCTGCAATTCTGAAAAACCCACTTTTGCGGTATTTAATCATATTCATATCATAGTTCATAGGTAACCTCCAAGTTATATCCTCTTTATTTTCGTAAGCCTTTCTCCATTGAAATTGAAGAAAACCTTTTATTCCCGTTCCCGTCTACTCCGTTTTTTCTTTCGGGGATCTGGCGGTGGAGAGAAGGTCTGAATATAGTCCTGCCGGATCAGCGTCACATCCTGAGAAAGAAAAGCAGCGACACGATCTTGTTCGGAAGCTTGCTCTGGGAAAAAGGACGCAAATTTCTGTGCCAGCTGTTCTTCTTTTTCATCCAGTTTAAGAGTGCCTTCGTATCCAATCAATTCTTTTAGCACAGCAGTAAACTCCTTGTACCGATCCCCTCGAATATCCAGATCTACTTTCGCTTTGGCCGTCATGCCGTTAAGGTAAAGTACCTTCAAGGACGCATCATTTCCTGACCGATTCATTGTGACCCATAAAGCGAGCTTTTTTGAGAGCAGCTTACCGCCAATCAGCATCCAGTTCTGGCTTTGGTATATTTCCAGATACTTTTTCATGCCCTCATCTTCAAACTCTATTGGTTCAAAATGTTCTCCATCCAGCAGCTGTTCCAGCTGATTTTTGCTGAGAATCTGATTCAGTACCGGTATGTTCCGGTAAGGCGTGCAGATATAGCGTCTCATTTTCTGAAACAGCGCTACAACCAGAACTGCTGTGCCAAGTAAAAACAGAAAAAGCTCTCCATCCATTTCGATTTTCCCGGTTGCCGTTACCCAGATGCCACGCAGAACCAGTACAACGCCAAAGCCCCACAGCCCGAAAACCAGCAACTTTTTCAGTGGATGAAAATGAATCCACTCAATGATCCGCACTTGCTGTTTGCCACTCATAGGTTTGTCACGCAAAAGTAGATGGGTGATCCATTTTCTTAGGATCAGTGGAATCCATGCAGTCGCACACATGAAGATTGCAACACTGGCATAAATGCCAATCCCAAGCCAGCCATTATCCAGAAAAGCTTCCAGAAGCAGAAGGAGGATAATCGGAAAAATCATAGTGAAAAACAAGGGTAGAAATGACTCCTTGCGTATCCTCTTGAGATTTAAGTCATTAAGCGCAGAGTTGATACATATACCAAGAATCATGGCTGCTGTCATACCACCTGCCACCCATTTTTTACGATCTCCGTATCGCATGATATGTACAGTTTCGTGCATATAAGGAAGTTTTCCTGTAATACCTACATAAAAATAGAATCCCAAATAAGCCAGAGCCAAAAGTGCCCCTACCAGCTTCAAAATTGTTTTTCCTGAAAGTTTTCGTTTCTCCATCTTCGTCGTTTTCCTATAAAATCACGGTTCCTGTGTCAATTTATCCTTCTGTATCCCAAACAAAGCTATCTACCATGTCCCTGGCGGCCTGTTCCGTGGTTTCTGATCCGCTGAAATTTGTAAGCTGGATCAGGCAGAACCCGTAATCCCTTACAATATAGTATTGCGTGGTGACAATATCGCCCTCGTCGATGGTAAAGATATAAAGCAGATCTCCCTGCTCGGTATAGGTTCCATCCCCGTTCAGTTGTGCTTCAATACCATCCAGCTGCATCAAAATCTGTTGGACGATCGCATCCCGGAACTGCTCATGCTCCTCCAGACTATATTTGTTCTTTCCTACATGGATGGATATGTTGTCCGGCTTTTCATCATTTTCGTGACCTTCCTCTATGTAGAAAATCTGCGAATCAGTAGAATGCTTCTCAGATTTCTCCCATCCCTCCGGGACGGTATAAGTTCCGGGAATCGCGTGATCTTCAGATGATATTTCGGTTTCGGAAGAAGAAGGTTCCTGCTGATCCGTCACAGATTCATCAGAGGGAGATTGTGGCGATGAAGTCCCATTTTTACCGCATCCAGCAAGGAGCAGCACCATAGCTAATAACACAATTAAGATTTTTTTCATGCTCTGATTCCTCTCGCTTTATAATACGGGTTATCCGAGTTTGGAAACAATCTGGCAGAACATCTCAACATTTTCTTTCTGCCCCTGAATATCAGAGCCAATCGCATTGTTCATCAAAGAAATTTTCATTTTCTCTTTTCCAAAATGCAGCATTACGACTTTTCTTCCGGGCAGCAGCCCACCCTTGACTTCTGCCTTTGTTATGCTGCTTAGGGGCAGAGAAAGCCGGTTTTCAATTTTGGAGACATTGACGGAATTTACAATGACCATATTCAGGTGTTTCTCGGTAACTCCCAGATAGCAGTAAGCATTGCTCAGTGCGCCTAATGCAGCGGCAGCACCCCCCGTCAGTGTAGAAAGTCCTCCAATCAGTGCATAGGTATCAGCTCCGGCCATGATGACCGCCCATAACTTGCACTGATAGGCTTCGTTTTCCTTCAAAATGGCTTCCAGCATTTCATTTTTATCTTTTTCATTCATTGTAAGCATAATTGTTCCTCCTAATTATTGTTTTAAGTTGAGAACGCCGGATGCAATCCTTTGATAGATGCACCCGGCGTTCAAAAGCATTAGTCTGCTTTCAAATTTTTGTCCAGGATCACCAGTTCGCCGTTGCGTTCAATGATACCAGGCTGAACCACGACGATTTTCAGACCTTCCTGCAATTCCAGATACTGTGAAGCATAACCCCAAACCTTGACCTGATCGCCTTCCTCAAGCTCAATGGCAGTGCTTACAGTACCATCTTCATTCAAAATCTGGTTAGCAATACAGTAGAGCTGGCCGGTTGTATCCTCTGCGATGTAGAGAGACACATCCGAAGCGAGCGGCGTTCCGGCAATAGATTTATATTCACCGACTTCTTCGCCCCAAATAGTACCTTCACTGTAAAATCCAACGACCATATTTTCTTCATATCCCTCGATGATCGCATTGAAATCCTGAGCATACGGCTCCATCTCGGCTTTTGTAGTATCCTTGTAAGCGGCAATCTTTTCATTAGATGCCTGTTCTTTTACCTCTTGCGGCTGATAATCCTTGTATTCAAAAACATTGTCCGAAGCAAGCGTGATTGCTGTGTAGTCATCATCCAGAATGACTTTATAAACAGCAATTTCATCATCATCAACAGTACGATTGATGTCGATATTTCCTGCGGAATTCAGTTTATATCCGTCTACACCTTCCAGCGCCTTTTGTAAAGCTGCGTTGGACATCGCACAGTTGATCCCATTGAGCGTTACAAAGAAATCAGGATTTGGTTGATCCTTATCGGCAGAGTATTCCAGTTCTACCACCGTTCCGCCCTCAGCAGGCTTGCATGGCTCTGTCCCGGCATTTACGATTGCAACATCTATTTCCTGATCGTCTTTGGAAAGTTCCCCATAAATACGCTCGCCGGGTTGCAGAGAAACCTCTGCTGCATCATATTCTTCCGTTTCCAAACTCCATCCGGCTTGTATCAGCTGGGAAGTTTCCAAAGGAAGCGTATAGTAAGTACCATCCAGTACGAACTCAGGTGTCCCGTCATTTTTCAGCTGAGACAGAATGGCCTCATCCGTACAGCCTTTATCGCTGCCCGCAGCTGCCGGAGCTGATGTCTGAGGTTTTGAGCCGCATCCGGCCAGCATACTGCATACCAGCACACATCCTGTCAGTAAAGCAATCCATTGTTTTTTCATAAGCGTAAATCCTTTTTGCGATTCTATCAAATTTGTTTTATGTATGAACAACTCATATCCTATATAAAGGTCGATTATGCCCCTATCAGCGTCATGACCACATAGAGTACGATAAGCAGGAGCGCAAGACACATTGCACAGAAAACGGCAATCGTCGTTTTGACCCTGTGCCGCTCCTTTAATGTCAGAACCATCATTGCAAGTACATCAAAGGAAAAGAAGAACTGGCAGATTCCAGCTAAAACCGCCAACCATTTCGGATGAATGCCGTCTTTGCATGACTTTATCAGATAAGCGATAGCATAGGGAGCTGCCCCTAATAGAATCCCGTATCCAAAAATCAAAAAAACAATGGTTACCAGTCCAAACAACGCCATCAGCGGCAATGGGAAGAATGCCATCAGCGTTACATATACGGTGATGCTCCCTCCGACCAGGTAGAACGGGATCAGTCCATACTTGATGATCAAAGTGCAGTTCAGCAATGTCTTTCTTGACCACTTTCTTCCTACGGTCAGCACAACAATCAAATTGACGATTCCCATGATAAAAGGCAGAAGGATCGATAATATCTGCAATTTGATCGCATTGTCAAAACAGCCTGCCAAAAGGAAGAATGTATAAGACACAATTACATAGAGTACCGGGAGGATATAAGTCATTTAACAACCTCCTTTCTGCGCCGGATCAACCAGAGAATCAGCCAGATCAAGCAGACTGGGAATGAGAACAAACCCAAAATAAAAAGTCCGGCTCCAACTGACCCGAGTATAGAGTCCCCGGTGGCTATATTGCTGATGATTCCGAACAGTGCCAGACCAAAGCTGAAAGAGAGCCAGCAAAAGAAAGCATATTTACTCTCTTTGGCGTTTGCGGGTACTCTTGATTCTCCCTTTTTGTTTCCAAGCTGGGTTTTTAGCTGTTCGCTTAGAAGTCGTTCCTGTTCCTCTAATTTGGTATCTCCGATCGCCCTTGCGTAATCTCCCCGAAGCAGGTGATACCCTATTTTATCCTGCGTATTTTTTGCTCGATGCAAAAACTGCTCCAAAATTTCTTCTGCTTCTGTCCAGCGCTGTTGGTCCAGCAGAGCGGAGAACCAGTTCGCTGTAATGATATTTTTGGAATGTTTGCTGAATGCCCAGGGACGCCAGCGATCCAATCCCTGTTTCAAATTATCAAGATTATGGTCGCTTTGATACGCCACCACATAGGGGTTAAGTTTCTTTGCCAGCCAATGTTCATATTTGCAATATGTGAAAAAGCATAGAGCCAGCAGTGCAAGAAACACTACAACAGCAATCCACATAGTCTCGTAAGAAAAAAAGTGATCATATATCAGGCACGCAACTCCGGAGAGAGCCGCAATGCTGAAAATTGGCCATGGATTTCTCATAATAGCAATATCTCCAATCATCTATTTGAATAAAGATTCCGATATGGTCAAATTGTCATATCTATATGCAAACATTATAGCATTTGCATGATCTTTCGTCATCATTTTTCTGCTGTACGGCTAGGAATTTAATTGTAAATAAATTATGAATATATCTATTGCAATTTTACAAAAAGAAAAGCCTCATCCCTCGCTGATTGAGAGATGAGGCGAAATGATTATGCTGTAATCTCCGGGATTTCTCCGACAAAGTTATAAACGATTCTGACTTCCTGCACCTTCTGTCCGTCAATCTTCTTGACTTCGCCCACCAAAATTTTGCTGATGAGCCGGTTCAGCACCGCTTCATCCAGTTCTTCAATGGCTGCATAGCGCCGGATTTCTTTGATGAAGGTGCGGACTTCATTTTCCTGTTCGTCAGAGTGGCGCATCATCAACAGTAGGTCTTGCAGGCGCTTCTGGTTGGCTTCCTGCTCTTGTTCCAGTGTTGCTGTCAGCTTCATAAAACGCTGCTCAGTCAGGATTCCTTTTGCCTTATCGGTATATAGGCTCAGGAACATCTCATCAATTTCACGATTCCTGCTTTCCAGTCGTTGACATTCCTTCTGTGTCTGGGAGGCATCCAGAAGATACCGGCGCTCCATCCGGCTGCTCAGCCGCTGATAAAAAGCATCGGCATCTTTGAGCGCAGTCTTTGCCAGTTCCTGAATATCTTTCAGCACAAGGTTGTACAAATCTCTGGCTTCGATCTTGTGGCTGGTACAGGCGTTCTTGCCCAGCCTGTTGTAGGTCTGGCAGATATAATACGCCTTATCAATCGGTTCTCGCTGTTCGCCGGTAAAACGATTCTTTCCGGTTCTGCCAACCTTTTCATACCGCACCTGCATGGACTTTCCGCAAGTCGCACAATAAATGATACCGTGGAACAGGTTATAAAAGGGGCAGGAGTTGCCCTTCATAATGGTTGGTCTGCGGTCAATGATTTCCTGTACCTGCTCCCATTCTTCCGGGGAGATGATTGCTTCATGGCAATCCTCGATAATTTCCCATTCCTCACGAGGGATAATGTCATAGGTGTTGGAGCGAATCCCTTTCTGATGTGTCCGGCAGACCAGATGTGCGCCCTTATAAAAGGGATTCCGCAGAATATGGCTGATTCTTGCACTTCCCCATGAATAGTAATTTACATCACATTCTGTGTTGCTTTTTACTCTGGTGATCGGGACTTTATCATCCATGAGCTGCTTTGCAATCCGCATGCATCCCCAGCCATCCAGCGCCATATCATAGATTTTTCGGATTACCGGTGCTGTCTCAGGGTCACGGATCAAATGTCCCTTATCCTCCGGGTCACGCATCAAACCGAGGGGCGGCTGCCCACCACAAAACTTCCCCTGCCGGGAACGGGTCATACGCCCTGCCAGCACCTTTTTGGAAATATCCCGGCTGTACATATCGTTCAGGATATTCTTAAACGGCGTAATGTCCATTTCCTGACGGGTCAGGCTGTCCACTCCGTCTGTAATGGCAATATAGCGTACATTGTGTTTTGGGAAAAAGATTTCGATATAGCTGCCAGCTTCGATATAATTCCTGCCCAGCCTGGACAGGTCTTTGGTGATAACGCAGCCTATCTTTCCCGCCTGAATATCGGCAATCATGCGCTGGAAAGAGGGGCGGTTGAAGTTGCGGCCTGTATAACCGTCATCTACATAATACTCATACTGGAACATCCCATTTTTTTCGGCAAAGTCCCGGAGCATAAGTTTCTGGTTGCTGATGCTCATGCTTTCATTATCGCCGCCATCCTCCAGAGAGATACGGCAATAAAGGGCTGTGATTTTCTGATTAACTTGTTTTTTCCTGCTCATAGTGTTCTCCTTCTATGAACAGGGACACGATATCATTATAATACCATGTCCCTGTCCATGATTCAACTGCTTTACGCCGCTTTCTGTGCCATTTCCCGATGCTCCAGCCATTCCTCAAAGTGTTCGCAGGTCTGACGCTCGATCAGCTGCTCAAAGGCTTCTCGCATGGTTTTGTCCCCAGAAAACTCACGAACCACTACAAACTGGACTTTTTTATTCTGCTTCTTGTTTTTCTCCATAGGCTACCTCCATAGAATAGGGGGATTAGACGGTGGTTGCGGCAACGAAGTCCGGCAACGGACATCAAAAAACCTGTAAACTATCGTCTGACCCTGATTTCTTAACTTTTCAAATTTTCTTATAAAATCTCGTTGCTTTCGTTGCCGAAAACATAGATAGATCATAAAAATCCTTTACTTGCGGGCTTTTTCTATATCAAAACCATAAATTTATCAGCAACGAACCCGGCAACCAACCGGCAACCATCCCGGCAACAGACCGTCCTTGTCAGGCGATCCACTCCTGCGGAAGTTCCAGCTGACGGCATTCTTCTTCACTCAGTTCTACAAATCCACCTTCGTTGCTGGGTAGTTCGTTGCCGGAAGTGTCCCGTTCCCAGCCCTTTTGTCTGCCATATCCGGCAAACATCCGGGGATTGGAAAAAGGCTTCCAACCGGTCACGACCGTGTTCATGATCTCATTGATATTGTGGAGCTGCCACCGCTTCGGCTCATCAAAGGTATGTCCCAGCGCCTCCTTGAACAGCTGTTTTGAGCAGACCATGTTTCCGGTGTAGTGTTCCAGAAATCCCTGTATCTGTCCGGCTTCGGTGTCCTCCGGCATGAAGTCTTTCTGCACCTCCACCAGTTGACGCTGGATGGACTTGCTGAATTTCATGGAATATTTGCCGCTGTGGTAAATGCTCATAGCTTCTGCCCATACCTGCAACAGATACGCTCTGGAAGCGTCCTCGTCCTCCAAAATGTGAACCTCTGCATTCTCCGGGTAAATCATGATTGGGAGAAAGCGCCGGTTCCCGGCTCGATCCAGCGGCAGAAAGTCCAGCGTATTCGAGGAACCACCGAACACACACTGCCGAAGCCGGTCTTTAGGCTGAGATTCATAAGGTGTCCGGTAGGTTTCCTTCTGTCGGCTAATAAAGGAACGGATTTCTTCAATGCTCTTTGCGCTGCTGGTGGCAAGCATCTCTGACATCTCAATGATCCAGTGACCTTGTAGCTTTTGGAATACCCGGTCGTCATCCAACTTCTTCAGGTCATCAGAGAACCATTCGTCCCGGATCGCCAGCAGTCGGAAGAAGGTGGACTTCCCGGCACCCTGACCGCCCACCAAACAAAGCATTTCCTCATATTTGGAACCGGGACGGAATACCCGGCGTATAGCACCCAGCAGGAAATGTTTCAGCATTTCTTCCACATAGTCACTTTCATCAGCACCAAGAAAATGGTGCAGACAGGATCGGATGCGTGGTGTACCGTCCCAGACAAGACTGTTCAGCACATCCTGAATTGGATGGTAACAATTTTCGTTTGCTACGATAGAAAGGGCAGCCGTGATCTTTTTCTCACTGGTCAGCTCATAGTTTCTCTCAAAATAGAGGAGAAGATATTTCACATCCGTATCCGTCAGAGCGCTGGTATTCCTGCGCCACCCCAAGTCCTGTACAATGTCTACCCGGTCAGTCAGGAGATTAAGCCGGATGGCATCCCGCAGGAGTGGATCGCAGCAGAACACAATCCGGCAGTTGTCAATGGTGTTGGCTGTTTTTCCCTTGTCGGTAACAGAAAGGCTCTGCCGCACCTCATCAACGCTCGGTTCCGGCGCTATGGCTTCGGCTGCGCTCATCACAGCCTGCTGGGTGGCTGGCGATAAACTCTGATATTCGCTGTTCAATTTTCCTCACCTCTTTTCCATACTCAGCAACTACAAAAGCTCGTTCTTCTATGCTGTCAGACAGAAGAAGATCCAACAGATATTCGATATATGGCTGCCTGTGCAGAGCCTCCACAAACAAAGGATTCCAGTCATCCTCCGGTTGTTTGGGCGCATATTCTTCTTTCCATCGTTCCAGCAAACGCAGGTAGTCGCACAGCACCCGAAAGCATTTCTGCTCTGCCTGCCGGTATCGCATTTCCTCGCTGATTTTTCTTTTGATTACTCTCTTTTGTGGCGGATCGTGGCCTTTGCGGTCAAAGCTGATTGAGAAGTCCTCTGCCAGCTTTAAGGCAGCTTCTTTACTGCTTAGTCCAAAAAGACGGGAAGTGAAATCAATCACATCTCCATCTGCCTGACAGGCAAAACAATGGAACCGTCTGTCCACCTTCATGCTGGGATGCCTGTCATCGTGAAACGGGCAACAAGCCATCCCGTTGCGTCCTACTGAAATTCCATAAACCAAAGCAGCCTGCCTTGTGGTAACAGACTGTTTTACTGCTTCAAATACATTCGTTTCTTCCACCTCCAAACAATGCAAAAGGCATCCGGTTTCCATAGAAAATCAGATGCCTCACAATTCCATATCCTGTTTTCTTGTTGGAGCAATCCGTCCTTCACGCTCCCAGCGCTCCCGGTTCTCCCGATCAGCGTCCAGTTTGCCTTGTGCCAGCTTCTCCTTAATGGATTTTCTGGCTTTATTTTTGATCTGCTCTTTGCCAGCCTGTTTGACCTCCGGTTTTAACAGCACCGCCTGTACCTTTTTGAGAACTTTTTCAGCAGACTGCTGTAATTTTTCTCGCACCCTACTCAGCAGAGTGTTCGCTATCTTCACAACTTCTGGCGAATTTTTGGCATTGGGCGATACCACGCTCTTTCGATATTTCTCAATTACTTCCATATCTTCAAGCTGGGTTTGTTCCCGAACCTTGTCGGTCACAACCTCCACCGCCTTGTCATAGGCTGCACCGGAAACATCTTCCAGTAAGGTTTCTACATCCTCAATTTTTAGCGTCAGTTCCTCCAGCTTTTGCTCCTGTGTCGCCAGCTGCTCCTTCTGCTTCATCAGGATATAATCCTGCTTTTCCAAATAGTCACGCCCACCATAAGACGGCTCCTGTTCCAGATGCAGCCCATGCCGTTTGGCAATGTCAAATAAGATTGTCCGACAGACTGCATCAAAAGTCTGTTTCCGGTTATTGTGCTTTCCTTTTGGCTGTTCCGGTTTAGGGAGAGGGATACCCAGTTCCTCCAACGCCTTTTCCTGCTGGGGGCACAGCTCTCCATACCGATTTTCACAGTCAAATACATGGCGCTCATGGATGTGCGGAGTCCCTTCATCCAGATGGAGCGCCCAGTCTAAAATGTGGATATGAGAACCGAAACGGTTTTCAAATTCCTCATAAAATTCACTGACAATGAGCGCTAAAGTCTCCGGCGGAACGGATTCTTCCATAGTGCCGATCTGGTAGATGCTTTCTTCTGGACAGGTCTTGTTATTTTTCAAAAGATCATCCACAGTGCGATTGCGCTCAATGTGCCGGGTTTTCTCGTTCCGGGCGTTCTGAGCATTGACATGGTCGGCATAATGCTCGTAGTAATACATCCGTTCAATTTCCTCAAAGCTGAAATCCGGCTGCTCTGGGTTTTCCCGAAAGTCGTGGGTGGTAAAGCCCCGGTAACAGTCCCAGTACACATTTTGTCTGGCACACTCAGCGTCAATGTGTTCGCTATTTTCTACATCGAACCGACGGTCATTGTGCCGGGGATTGTAAGTGCCATGCTTCCCAGATCGTCCATTGTGTCTTGTTAATTTCAAATATTTTTCCTCCTTCCTGCAAAGATGTTCTGGGCTGGGGAGGGCGGCAAAGCCGCCAGACCTGCGAAGTTTTGCGTCAGGTAATACCCAGTACAAGTTGACGCAGGCATCAACTTTCCCCTGGGGCAAGGCGTTTCACCCTTGACCCGATGAGGCTGGCTGCCCTCAACCCGCCAATGGGCGTTGCCCCTTGACCCCCAGCAGTGCGCTGCCGCCCCTGCACCCCGGCACAAAGGGCTGGCTGCCCTCTGTACTCCCGCACCGGCGAAGCTGGCCTTCACCGCAGAAGCGGTTTTTGCCAGTTTCACCGGCTCCGTATCCGTACATTTACGCCCATAGGCGAGAAGTGGATACAGAATACGCCTGCGGAAATTGCCAATCAAAACAGCGGGTGCAGACCCGATATTTTTTCGTAAATCGCCCTCATTTTAAGCGATTTTTTCTTCTGTCTGTATGACCTGAAAGCCATGCTCTTTTGCGTACTCCCTTGTAGCTGCCAGCCGTTCTTCGCTGTACGGCGGCACCAGCCGGATCGAAAGTCGGGACTTGTCCAGTACATAGGTCACGCTACCTTCCGGCGTACTGCGTTCCAAGCGGCACAGCAGAGGGTACTTCCGGCTGAAATCCTCCAGTCTGCGTTTCAAGCTGGCATTGAAGGTGTAGATACTGGCAATCATCTCGCCCTCATTCCAGTTGATGATGGTTTCTTTTTCATATTTCGACAGCTTCCTCATACAGTTCCTCCTCATAATCGGTGTTTGCTTTCAGCGCACGCAGACTGCGTCTAATCCGGCGGTATTCGTCCATCTCCATACGCAGATGATGGTAAAAGGCTTCGTACCACCTTTCCTCTGTCTCTGTCTCAATTTTACGAGCAAGATGAAGCATCTGGCTTTTCGCCTCCGGGTCAACAGTCAATGCTGTCAGCCATTTCAGCCTTGTCACTGTGTTGTGATGGCTGGGGCAGGCGTAAGCGTAAAGTATTTTCTTTTCCTTCATATTCAGTTTCATAATGATCTACCTCCATTCATTTGATGCGGTATGTCCCGCATCGTTTATTTTTCTGTCTGCCGGTCTGTCTGCAAAATATTCCTGCCCGGATTCTCTCCCAGCGTATTGTCCTCTTTGGTTCGCTCTTATCGTTGCGTCACTTCCCCGGAGGTCATCCCCCTTGCAGTCGGTCATTCATTTTTCAAGGTTCTATGTCTCCTGACAAGAACCAGTTTACCGAAAAAAGAGGGCTGCTCCCGTATGTCCAAGACGCAGGAAAATCACACGAAAACCGCATATTTCCACGCTCTCGGAAATGTGCTATAATGGAAAACAAAAACCGTTGGCAAGGAGGTGCTTTGATGTACACAAAACTGTCAATCCCGGAACGGCTCAAAGACCTGCGGGTGGTGGATAAGCACCTGACGCTGGAACAGCTGGCAGAACAGACCGGCCTGTCTAAGTCGGCACTGGGAAAATATGAGAGCGATGACTACAAAGACATCAGCCCATTTGCGATTGCGACACTGGCAAAGTTTTACGGTGTGTCCACTGATTATCTGATGGGTGTGTCAGAAAATAAAAATCACCCAAACACGGAGCTTCAAGCTCTGCATCTGAGTGACGCTATGGTGGAACTTTTGAGCAGCGGAAAGATCAACAACCGCCTGCTTTGTGAACTGGCGACTCATCCAAATTTTTTGCGGCTGATGGTTGATATGGAAATCTTTATTGACCAGATCGCTGATATGCGGGTGAACCAGATGAATCTGATTCTGGAAGCTACCCGGCAGACCATTCTGAAAGAACACGCACCTGGAGAAAATGATCTGTATATGCGGACGCTGGAATTGGGTCAGGTACAGGAGAACGATTTTTACAGCCATATCCTTCATGATGATCTGGACAGCATTGTCCGGGATATACGGGAAGCCCATTTGAAAGACAAGACCACAGCCGACCCACAGCCAACACTGGATGAGGTCAAAGAGAATTTTGAACAGGCCATACAGATGGGAACCGACACAGAAGCTATGATCCATGAGTTCTGTGATAAAATGCAGATTCCTTTTGAAAAAATTTCATCCGAGGACTTTTCGGCTTTTCTGCGGATACTGAGCCTGTCCAAACTGCTTAAAAACCCAAACAATATGCGGGGAAAAGCCAAGTCACAGCCGTATTATATGCCAAAAAAGAAAAAGCGCAGGTAGCAAAAAGGCCATCCACTATAAAAGTGAATGGCCTCAGTTTTTCCACCTTCTCAGACGAAAATCATCTCAGACCGAATGACTTCCTCTGCCCGGTGGCGTATGCTGTTCATGTGACCGACCCATGCAAGCTGGTCTTTTGCTTTCAATTCCTCCGTGACTCCCTCTGTTTCTTTTATCTGGGCAATGATACAATCCAGACGGTTCTGTGCCTGCTCATCCAGATCGGCAAGATATGTCCACAGCTTTCCAGACAGAAGCAATTCATTGTACCGGTCGGGACAATACTCTTGCAGATATTCCCTGTGCATCCGTCCCCACCGTCCGATTGGGCGGCTTTCCTCCGGCAGCTGTAAGTCTGGAATATAGTAGTCTCCGACCAGAACATAGTCCAGACCGTTACTGTCATCATGGATATGCTTTTTCAATTTCTCCATAGCGACCTCCTGTTTTCGTTTTATCCGAATCCAGTTGATCGTGTCCCTGTTCATCTGTTATTCAAGGCAACTGAACTCGTCACCATGAATTATGGCATATCCTTTCCTGTTTTCTGGTAGTTCATTCCATAAGACCGCTGACTGCCTCTCGTATCCGATGTGTTATACAGATCTATGGTTTCTTTTCCCAAAATCTCCGCTATTTCCTTTAATGTCGTTTTTTCCTTTCCCCCCAGGAATAAGGTCGTATCACAGTTCCCTTCGATGGTATCGGCATTATCCTTATAAATTGCCTTAAGCTGAGACTTTGACTGCAAAATAATAGAAGCTGAGATTTCCCGGCTTCTAATCGTAGCAATCAATTTTTCAAATTTAGGAATTTGTCCGATGTTCGCAAACTCGTCCAGGAGACACCTCACATGAATTGGAAGTCTGCCTCCATATACATCATCAGCTCTGTCACAGAGCAGATTAAAAAGCTGTGTGTACATAATAGAAACAATAAAATTAAAGGTATCATCGGTATCTGAAATAATAACAAACAATGCAGTTTTCCTGTCACCAACCAGATCCAATTCCAGCTCGTCATAACTCATAAGCTCCCGCAGTTCCGCAATATCAAAGGGTGCGAGTCTTGCACCACAACTGATTAGAATAGATTTTGCTGTCTTACCTGCAGCCAGCTTGTATTTTTTGTACTGCCTTACCGCAAAATGGTTCGGGTCTTTCTGCTCCAGTTCATCAAACATCAGATCTACTGAATTCTTGAAATTTTCATCATCTTCCCTGGCTTCTGACGCATTGATCATTTCCAACAGAGTATTAAAAATTCTTTTCTTCTTCCCTGCCTTCATACCAGATATAACCAATCAGGGCACAATAATAGAGTTTTTCCGCCTTTACCCAAAAATCCTCACCCGATTGCTGCCCTTCACCTTTGGTGTTAGCAATAATGGTTGTTACCAGTTTTAGAATATCTTTTTCACTGCGGATATATACAAATGGATTATAGTGCATGGATTTTTTGAAGTTAATTGTATTCAAAACTTTGATTTTATACGGTTCGTATATAACTTTTCCCTCTTTGTCCCGCACGATTTTTCCATTCTCATCCGTCATCGGACTGCCTTTTGCCAGCATACTGCCAACTTCCAGAAGCACAGTTCCCTTCGGATCAGTAATCACATAAGAGCTGTGCATCTGCATAATGTTAGGCTTTACAAAAAATCTGGTTTTTCCAGAACCAGAACCGCCAATTACCAGAATGTTTTTATTCCTGGCGTATTTCGGATTCTTTGGTCTGCTTGACATAGTAAGACTCTCTGTTTCTGTGAGAATAATATTATTTTCAAATTCAGGATCCGCATATGGTCGTATATCTTTTTCTATTCCCCATCTGGCAGAACCATACTCCACACCCAGCCGATATTTCCTGGCATTTTTCGTGCGGTAAATAATAACAAATTTTACAACCACGCCTCCTGCGATTCCCCAAAACAGATCCATATAATTCAAACTTGGCCAGAGATTCCGAAACGCCAGTTCAAAATAAGTAATAGTGTTCATAAATTTATCCCAGGAAGTTGCTCCGGTGTTTACCCGATACAGCCAGGCAATCTTATTGAAAAAATAAGCAAACATCAGATAGGGGAAATTAGCTAAAAACAGCTTTTTCTGATCTGCCCTCTTCAATTCACTTACCTTGTCCGTAATCAGATTTTTCACATCTGCAAGCATTTTTCCTGGGATACTCTCTGTGGAAAAACAGCTTTTCCAGATATTTTTCTCTTTTTCGGAGAGCCTCTGATATGCTGAACTTTTCCTCTTTTCTTCTTATGCTGCTGTTTTTTCTCCGTCATAAACTCTGCCCTCTGTCTTTCTGCTGTTCTCTTGCTCGTTCTCTGTTCTTTCCTTTAGACACAGCATCCTTAAAGTGCATAAGTTTTTTCATAATAGATGGCTTATCCTTTTTGTTCATCTGTACACCCAAATATTTCTTAAATGCCAGATTCATCATTTCTGTATCCTGCCCTTTAAAGAACACATAGTAGGTCGGTGGCTTGGTCGAACTATCTTTTTTCAAGGCAAAATCTAAACGGTATTTTTTCGCCACTCGCTCAAAGGACTTGATATTTCCATCTGTGATTTCAATATTGGATAAACCAGAACCCTGGCTTTTCAGTTCTTTGTATGACTGTTTTCCAACCTTATAAAGATTCTTTCCTTTTTGTTTCTGTCCTGACAGATACTTCCGCAGCATATTTTTTAACACGTCGGCAGTCACTTTTGCAGTTTTAACCGACAATGCGATTGTTTTCTGAGTAACTTCTTCCTGCAATTTGCACGCCTCCTTTCGATTCTGATCAGCAAATTATGGTGGAACTAACAGATGGGGGAGATATATTTTCATTGGAATTTGGCTCCTTTCCACTTCCCGACAAATTGTCGAGAAGTCATGGGTTTTAGTTTTTCACTGTCTGCTTCAATAAATAAATTGTGCTGAACTGCACATACAACTTTTCTTCTTCCCAATCCATCTGATCCATCAGCAGGCATTGGAATAATACATCTACATCCTGCAATTTATAAATCCGATTGCACGTTTCTGACAAACCTTTTAATTCCAGAACCTCTTGTATTGCGTTTCGCCTGTGCATAAGGCATTGCAGATATAATGCTTCCAGATGTTTCTGACTGAAAATAAGTGCTGTGATATCCTGTTCATTAACAGTACATTTACGTTTTTCTAACTCTTCCTGGGAAATATCCAGAAAACACCGGATATTTTCGACATATACATCACCATCAAATGTTGGATGCTTTTTCTTAATCCATCGTTTCGCCGCTACCTCCATATTCTTTCTGTCTCGATCAGATCTGGCACTACGGAAATTCAGCCTTTTGCCCATTTCTGCATAGATATTACTTTTCACCTGCCGATCTGTCAAAGCTGCGTATTCTTCATTGCGAAAAAAATAATCTAAAAGTTGGTTCATCTTAGCCTGACTATCTACCAAATGATAACATTCCTCGGAAAACCCCAAACCCGCAAATGCAACTGGCGCACTTCCTTTTTTGATTTCTTTTTCATCCTCTCAAAATGTCTCTCTTTGATTCCATTTCTTGCTTTCCTTTCTCTTCTTCAATTTTCTGATTCTGTTCACAGATCATCAATAAGTTTTCATCTGCTCTTTTCGCTGTCAGTGTTAATGAATAACAAACCAAAACCAGAAACAGTGATATCAATGCACTTCCTACACCAATCATAAAAACTTTTCCCCCTCCAATACATGAAGCAATCCGTCCCACTTAAAAAACGGACTGATTTTTTTCAGCATAGCAATCAAGTCCGCTTCATTTTCTATTTCAATATCCAAAAATTCTATTACACTAATTTCAAGTCCATCCGCAATTTTCTTTAATTGTTCTACTTTCGGCTTTCGTATGCCTATTTCATACTTCCGAATTGTATTCACATTAATTCCTGTTCGTTCTGCAAGCAGCTCCTGCGATAGCCCTCTCTGTTTCCGAAAAATAACGAATCTTTTCATTTATCTCCATGTCTTTCATCTGTTGAACTTCTCGACAATTTGTCGGGAAGTTGTTCCCTTTCCCAGTTTTCTTTTCCTTCATATCCATACATAGATATTTCCTCATCCAATAGCCTTGCAACCATAAAGCAACAAGACAGCAAAAACAAAAGCACTATTCCTGCCATAATAATAATTATCAAATACAATCACATCTCATCCTCCTATGTAAGCGGTACAGAAAAATGCAGCCTTGACAGACTGCTTTTCAATCACCATATTCTATTTTGTTCTCATGTAAAAAGGCTTCCGAAATTGTGCGAATCCCAAACGCTAATCCATCTATGTAAGCGTCTCTCTGTTCTGTTTGTTTAAGATTTAAAGTATATTCCTTGTAATCCTCAAACATTGCCTGCAGATCCGGACTCATTAGACTTATCATTTCCTTTTCTAATGTTTCACACAGTTCCTTTGTCTCTTCATAACTTTTACTTTGTGTCTCACATCGATTCATTGGATAAATGCTATAATACAATTTTTCCAGTTGCTTTTCGCTCATTTTTGATCACCATTTCTTTCAGTCTTTTTATGATCCATATAATTCCAGAAATGCCGTTTTTTTAGCAAAATGCCTGCTACAGCTAATAATCTCCAGGCAAGAACCCCTATTCCAATCAAACTTCCTACCATCAGTTTAAGTACCACCAAACCAAGCATTTCCCCTGTCCCCACATTTCTTGGAACGACCAACAAAAACATTTTCTGGATTCCGAAAGGAATTCCCACAAAAAGCAATAATTTTCTCCAGTCTAATATTTCACCATTCATGCACATAGGGTGAACAATTAAGCAGATAATCATAGCTATTGCACCAGGAATTATCAATTTTGTTATAATTTCTTTTCCTCTCATATGCCACCTCCGTACATATCATGATTTACTTTTGCCTGGTAATAATTGCCTATTGTCGTTATTGAATTCATAAGACAGGTAAGCAAGTACGCTTTTATGTTCTTTACTTCCCTGGTATTCTCATGCAGACAATCAAGTACATACTCTATGTGGCTTTCTTCCAGCAACAATAATCTGCTTTTTACGAACTGATATGGGTATTTCACTCCACTGATCGTAATATTCTCCCGTTCTATGCTGATTGTTTCCACAATTAGTGCCACAATTTCATCCAACTGTTGCTGTTCCCCTAATCTGCATCGTTGTACAAGACAGTCATATTCAATATTTCTTTTTACAAGTGCAGTATTCATCTGGAATAGCTTCATCTCTTCCATCAAATCCATTGACTGCTGTTCGGAAGAATCTGAAAGATTGATAAGATCAGTATTACTTCTGTCAGTATTACTAATATCAGTATAATTATAATTAGTATTATTAGGGTCGGTTTTTCCGACTTCTGTACTTCGGTTTTTCCGAACTCCAGACTTCGATTTTTCCGACTTCCAGACTTCGGTTTTTCCGAACTCTTGACTTCGACTTTCCAGAACTCCAGACTTCGGTTTTTCCGAACTCTTGACTTCGGCTTTTCCGACTTCTTGACTTCGGTTATCATTCTCTGCCGAATCTAATACTTTTTCTTTTCTATATACAAAGCTCTTTACATAAATAATTGTTGGTTTTCCCAATCCTCTCTTTACTCTTTCAATCAAACCAATTCCTTTATCAGTATCTAATTCTGCAAGAAATTTTCACACCTTTGTCTTTTCCGCAGTTCATATATTCCATCACTTGTTCCAATGTAAATATGATATAAACTTTCCCCTCATTGTCCACCCAATTATTTCTGATAGACAAAGCCATTCTGTCCAGCATCAGCCCATAAAGAACCTTTGCATCGCTGGACAGATTACGGAAATATTCATCTGTGAATAATACTTTGGGAATACGGTAAAAAGCAAACTGTTCCGATTCATAATCGTGAAAATAACCAAACTCTATTTTTGTGCTTTCGGATTTTGCCATTTTGCTTTCTCTCCTTCCCTCGTTATTGGCTTTTCTTCCAGTTATCAAGCAGTTCATAGATAACCTGTTCAATCTGTTCTCTGTTATATTCCTTTGGGAAATACTTTCGTATTTTCTTTTCAGTTAAAGTAACTTTTCCTGTCTCTGTTTTCTTTTCATTCAGAATAAGCTGTACCGCTAATTCTGTCAGTTTACCTTCATCGCTGTATTGCTTCAGTTTTGTTGCCATTGAACCTGTAACAGAGCTTGCTCCAGACACTATGCAGTCTTTCACCCAAATCTGCTCCGTTTCTGATAAATAGGTTAATGAAACACCTACTGTAAAATTAATCTTTCCTTCATCCAACAATTTCAGCAATTCCGGAATAAGACAGGTCAAGCGTATGTAACGCTGAACGGTTCTTCCACTGTCACCGGCAGCCTGTCCAACCAGATCTGCACTGTCAACAGAAGCTGCGTTTTCGTCTTTTATGCCCTGATGTTTTACTGCATCCATCTTCATCTTATAAGCATATGCCTTTTCGCTTGGAAGCAAACTTTCTCTCTGTATATTAGAATCCACCATAACGATTACGGCTTCATCATCGGTATAGTTCCGTATGAGTACTGGCATTTTACTTTTTCCAGCCAGTTCGCAACCACGTTTTCTCCTGTGACCAGCAATCAGTTCATATCCTCCCTCTGCGCGAGGACGTACCAATGCAGGATTTAAGATGCCATAATTCTTGATACTTTCTACTGTTTCAGCCATTTTTTCATCATCGCTTACATGAAATGGATGATTTCTAAAAGGATGTAACTCATTTAATGACACTTCAACAATCTGATTAAGAGTATTCTGTTCGGCTTCATTGATTCCAAGCAATTCATCATAAGATGTAAGCTGAATTTCTTTCTTAGGTTTACGCATGATTCAGCACCTCCTGGGCGAGAATCTGATAACTGTACGCACCTTTACTTTTTGCATCATAGGAAAAGATACTAACACCTTCTGATGCAGTTTCGGCAAGAGTTTCTGTTCTTGGAATCGTTTGATCGAAAATTTTAATCTCTGCTCCATAAGCATCTCGCACTGCCTGCTTGTTTCTCTTTGAGTTGTTATAATGACAGCTGTCCATAGTAAACAAAATTCCCTCAATCTGTAAAGCTGGATTGAATCTCTGATGAATTCCTTTCACAACTTTCAGCAATTCCATAAGTCCATCTGCCGCATAATATTGTGGCTGTACCGGAATCAATACACTGTCAGCTGCAGTGAGGGCATTGATTGTCAACATTCCCAATGAGGGCATACAGTCAATCAGGATATAGTCATAATCATTTTCCAAAAGTTCCAGATATTCTTTTAAGACTTTTTCTCTGTCCTCTACCGTAAATAATGACATGTCCATTCCCGAAAGAAGTTTATTAGATGGAATTACATCTATTCCTTCCTCATGGTGTAAAATTGCTTCCCTGGGATCAAATTCTAATCCCATAATGATATTTTCCATCATTGTTTTCAATGTTACCCTTAAGTTCTTTGGAAAACCAAGTCCCATTGTCAAATGTCCCTGTGGATCAGCATCTATCAGCATTACACGTTTTCCAACCTTAGACAGTCCTACTCCAAGATTAATAGTTGTTGTAGTCTTTGCTACTCCACCTTTTTGATTTGCGATTGCGATTATTTTGCACATGATATAATTCTCCTGTATTTCTACTATTTTTTTATTTACATTACTTTTTTCAATTTCAGCATAAGCTCTATAATATTTGCTCGTCCCTTTATTGGAATAAAGTTCCGATAATTCCATAACTTCAATTTTAGGATGACGCTGCAGGATTTTCTGAAACCATGCAATATCATTTTTTGTTCCCATCAGTCTCACTTTCAGCATTAATCTATTCCTCCAAGCATGGCATGTAACTTTTGATTGTACACTACATATTCCGGATAACGGATCTGTATTGCCTGCCAAAAATATGGTGCATATGCACAGCAGAAGATATCCTCTACTGTATACTGTCTGCACTCGTTTACCTGTTCCTCTGCATCTTCATAATCCCAAACGCTTGGCGTGCTGTTACAGTACAGATTAAATGCCATCCTTACCACTTTTAAGCTACCGCTTGTCTGCCATCCTTCATGTAAACATTTCGTTTTAACAGACCCCGTTTTAAAATTATAAATTCTGTCAGCATTTTTTCTGGTATCTCCATTAATACCCAGACAATAACACAATGCCTTATGGTACACATCCTGATACCGTACTTCTTGTAATTTTTCATAGTAGAATTTTTCATGTGCATCACTGATAAAAATAATGTTTTCTGCTCCTAACGCTGTACTTTTCATTTTGAACCTCCTTGAAATAAAAAAGGACCTTACCAATTGTTCTACCAATTAATAAGGTCATACTATATGTTACTTTTCTAAATTCGTGCTAGGGATTCCTCTCTTTAGTAAAAACTTAGTAAAACATCCCTACTGGTTCAAAAATATACTGTAAAATCAAGGTTTTTCAGAATTTTGCTAAGGTAGTGCCGTGGCAAATGAAAAGCACTCGTATCATATATTTTTAACTCCTATCTCATCTTGGATTTTCTCGGTTTTTCCTTATTTTATGGGGCTTTGCGCACATTTTCAGTCTATCGACCATTTTCCTATTTCTCGGCTTATTTTTGTTTATCTCGGTCATATTTATTCCACCAAATGGTTCTAAATATTGGTCTAAAATGGACTATTTTTTCAAGTTTAGACCATTAGCTTTTTCTGGTCTATTCTGGTCTTTTTTGATTTCAAAATTTTTAAATGGACCTGTAACCTGTGCCCATCCTATCTACATTTCAGCATTTTCGGCAAATGTTATGAAACATTTACTGACCACCAATGGCTGATAATACTTATATTTTACTATTTTGGATCCAAATCTCTATGATTGTTCCAAAATGTATTTAGACCATTTTTAGACCACAGCTTAGCTCTGTATGCTACATTTCATCCTTTTACAACCTTGATTTTCCCTTTCAGAAATCGGCAATAAAATTCTGAAGTCTTCAGTCTTTATACTGTCTTAGCCAAGCTTTCTGCCACCATTCTTTGTTGGTATATCATCCTTCAACCCCATGTGTCTAAACTCTTCATTTGCCTCTGCCTGCATACGTGCAAGCTTCTCTACTTCTTCTATCGCATCATCCAATTTAAGATGTGTATAGGTATTGAGAGTGACACTGATATCTGAATGTCCCATCAGATATTGAAGCACTTTAGGATTCATTCCGGACTTAGCCATATTAGAGCAATACGTATGTCTGCAAACATGAGGTGTGATCTTTGGAAGCTGAATGCGATAAATGCGATTATACTTTTGCACTGCATGCTGAAAATATTTCTCCCAGTGCATGGCCACCATCGGCTTACCATCCTTGTCAAAGCAAAGAAAACCGGAATAGCCATCAATCATGGGTTCCACCTTAAGCTTAGGTCTCGCCTTGATAATATTTTGAAAGCATTCATACACATCATCCTGCATCGGAATCACTCTGGTACCGGCGTAGGTTTTTGTTGTATCAATGTAAACCAACGTCCCGGTCTTCTGAAGCTGATGATCGATATTGATGGTTCTATTTTCCATGTCCAGATCCTTCAGCGTCAAACCTGTAAACTCCGAAATACGCATCCCCGTTTTAAACAAAATATACATACCATCATAATATTTACAATAGTGCGCATCATTTTTAATAAATTCAAGAAAGGTTTTTTCTTGTTTCTTTGTAATGGCCTCACGAGTGACCGCGTCATTTACCAGTACAGTTGCAAGCTGAAATTCAAAAGGATTCTTCCTTAATATATCATCATCAACTGCCAATTGGAATGCAGGTCTCACAACACCTCTGATAGAGTGAATTGCTGAATAGCTTTTCTTATCTACCTGCTGTAATTTGATGAGCCATTCTTTTGCATCGGATAATCTTACTTTATCGATTCTCCTGTCTCCGAATGGATCCTTCTCAAGCAGATTCATCACTGTTCCATAGCCTGCTCTGGTTGTATGCTTAACGCCTGTCTTTGTCGCAATGTACTTGCTGACTAATTGACTAACCGTTAAGCCACCTCCATCAGGAACAATCATATCATCCAGATCTCTGTTGATAAGCTTCTCCTGGTCTCGTAAAGGTGCATTATCTTTTTTTCCGTATGGAACGCTATCTGTAGCCACCAATCTCCAGCTGTAAACTGATTTACGCTTTCCATTGGCATCAATATATCTATATTTATAGCGTCCATCCGCTTCCTGGCTCTCTCCTGTGCGAAGAATGCGATTCTTACTATCGCGCCTCTTTTCGCTCATTGAACATCGTCTCCTTTCAAAATCGAGGGAGCCAAGTACATGATATTCATTTACATAGTATGTATCCGACTATGTAAAATAATACTACCACATCCCTGGCTCTTTTGCTACAAAAATTTTTATAAATTTCTGTAAACTAAATTACATTCATCTGACTGTCCATGTATTTCTCAAACTGCTCCCGTTTGATCAGTGCCCGGTTCCCATTCCAAAGGACAAAATCCTCATCTGAATGCTCCTGCACAAACAGCTTCAGCTTCTTGTAACCGATTCCGAAATACTCCGATGCTTCATTTAATGTCAATGTGTACTTCTGCCACCAAGGTAGCTCTTTCTTTTCGTTACCGC
>ENA-OQBD01000212-OQBD01000212.1-human-gut-metagenome-genome-assembly--contig:-NODE-212-length-33135-cov-3.557501_pt1 | contig 33135 bp, 37 predicted proteins | sample MGYA00242742_ERZ504543 | MGnify/ENA primary metagenome ERZ504543 (study PRJEB26092, sample SAMD00036239) | human gut metagenome | host: Homo sapiens | study: EMG produced TPA metagenomics assembly of...
AAATCCTCGTCCATTGATCAGTGGCAGGCCTTTGTATTCGTATTCTTCGATTGGAAGAATTGCTGATACTTTTCTGTCTCTGATCTGCACGGCTACTTTGTCTCTGAATACGATGACATCAAAGTAGTCTGGATACTGATAGCTTTCTCCTTCTACTGGAATTTCATCTCCGATCGTGTAGGATTTTCCAGATGGTTTGATCTTTGTAACTGTCATACTTTCCATGTTGTAGTAGAATTCTTCAAAGATGTCTCCATTGGCTTTTAATTTTCCATGTGCAAAGACGCATTTTAGGTCTGTTTCTTCGTCAACTTCGGAATTTTTGATCACTCCGCATGCAGATGTCATGTTTGTGATACGGTCGATCAATATCAGCTCTCCTAAGGCTTTATGATCATCAAATTCGTCTAAGACAATTTCTTCCTGCAAGATAACATCACATACTGCGATCTCATTCTTTCTTAAGTTGTTTGCTGGAATGTATTCTCCTGTGTTAACGTCGATCTTATACTGAATATTTGTCACAATTCCCGGAATTTCTTTTGTTCCGATTTTTACGAAATATTCTTTTCCTGGTAACAATTCTCCGTCATCCATCCAAAGAACTGTCGCTGTAAATGATTTGCTGACTGGAAGTTCTGTTTTATTGGCCAGTACGCATCCTCTTGATACATCAACTTCACGGTCTAACTGAATCGTTACTGGACGGCCTTTTTCAGCTGTCTGTGCATCTTTATCACCAATTAATAAACTCTTAACCTTTGCATGTTCTTTGCTTGGTAATGTCACGATCTCATCTCCGACAGAAATCTGTCCGGATTCGATCTGTCCCTGGAATCCACGGAATGTGTGGTTTGGACGGCATACTCTCTGAACTGGCATGTAGAATCCTTCTTCTTCAGATTTCTCTCGTACATCCACCGTTTCTAGGTATTCTAGTAATGGTTCTCCTGTATACCATGGAATGTTATCTGATTTTGTTGTAACATTATCTCCTTCTGTTGCAGATACTGGGATGATCTTTACATTTGCAAGTGATAATTCTTCTTGTAATTCTTTGATCTGTTCCTCGATCTTTCGGAATGTTTCCTGATCATATTTTACAAGGTCCATTTTATTGACTGCAAATACGAAGTGTCTGATTCCCATTAAGGCGCAGATTCTTGCGTGGCGTCTTGTCTGTACTAATACTCCTTGGGATGCATCGATTAAGATGACTGCTAAATCTGCAAAGGATGCTCCTACAGCCATGTTTCTTGTATATTCTTCATGTCCTGGTGTATCTGCTACGATAAAACTTCTTTTTTCTGTTGTAAAATAACGGTAGGCAACGTCGATCGTAATTCCCTGTTCTCTTTCTGCCATTAATCCGTCAAGTAATAAAGAATAGTCGATCTTTCCACCACGGCTTCCAACTTTACTGTCTAACTCTAATGCTTCTTCCTGGTCTGTATATAATAACTTTGAATCATATAAAATATGCCCGATCAGTGTAGATTTTCCATCATCTACACTACCGCAAGTAATAAATTTTAATAATCCTATCATCTTAGAAATACCCCTCTCTCTTTCTTCTTTCCATACTTCCTGCTGCTTCATTATCAATAACTCTGGTTGTTCTTTCTGAAGAAACCGCACTTAATGTCTCGTCAATGATCTCATCAAGTGTTGAGGCTTTTGATTCCACTCCTCCAGTTAATGGATAACATCCAAGGGTTCTAAATCTCACACTCTTGTATTCGATCTTCTCATCTGGTCTTAATTTTAATCTGTCATCATCGACCATGATGATATTTCCATCTCTCTCGATCACTGGGCGTTCTTTTGCAAAATATAATGGAACGATATCAATTTTCTCGCGTTTGATATATTTCCAGATATCTGTCTCTGTCCAGTTAGAGATTGGGAATACACGAATGCTTTCTCCTTTTTTGATCTTAGAGTTATATAATTTCCACATTTCTGGTCTCTGGTTCTTTGGATCCCATGCCTGATTTTCATTTCTAAAAGAGAAGATTCTTTCTTTTGCACGAGATTTTTCTTCATCACGACGTCCACCTCCAAATGCAGCGGTAAATCCATATTTATTTAACGCCTGCTTTAGGGCCTGTGTTTTCATGATATCTGTGTAAGCGGCTCCACTATCAAATGGATTAACCCCCTGTTTTACACCATCTTCATTGATGTATTCTATCATTTCTAATCCGTATTTCTTTGCTGTTTCATCACGGAATTTGATCATTTCTTTGAATTTCCATGTTGTATTAACATGTAAAAATGGAAATGGTGGTTTCTCCGGATAGAATGCTTTTAATGCTAAATGTAACATAACTGAGCTGTCTTTTCCGATAGAATATAGCATAACTGGTTTTTCACAAGAAGCTGCAACTTCTCGGATGATGTAGATTGCTTCCGCCTCCAACTGGTCAAGATGTGATAATTCGCTCATTTTGATGTCCTCCAATCTAATATTTGTTTGAATCTTTCTTGTTGATCTCTATGGTTTGTTCTTCTCCGGTATATTTTTTGATCTTCCAGAGAATCGTATCTTTGCTTTCGTTAACTGTCATTTCACTTCCCATTCCACCGATATCGGCTCCTAGGAAAAATGCGATGGCTCCTGTTTTACATTCTTTTAAGCAGGATGTACATCCCCAGCAGTCTTTTGGATATTTGATGTATGCTTTGCCAGTTGCATCGGTCTTTATCAAACTTCCAGGACAGACGTCTAAGCATCGTTTGCATCCAACACATTTATTTTTGTTAATTCTGATGCTCATAGTACTCATCCTCCTTTACTAGTTCTCGTAAGATGACTTTGATCTTTCCTTCCACTTTCTTTGTATTGACGTATTTTTTCCAATCATCACTCTTTTGTGGATGATCAAGATTTTCTGCAAAACTGTGCCATCTTGTCTCTTTTCTTGCTTTTAAATGTTCGATCAGAGTCAGACAGATCGTTAATCGTTCTTTTAGTTCATAATAAAACATTAATTCATGGTAATCCTGAGCACTTAACTGTCCAGATAATGTGATCAGATTATTGATCTTTTCTTTTGCGAGATTTAGGCAGTTTTCATTAAACTGATAATGACTTGAAATTCCGCCTGCATAAGCATCCATGACTTTCTGCATCGCTTCTTCCATTTGCTCGATCGTAAAAATACTGTCTTTGTCTGATAAAATATTGTTGTATTCTTTGACTTTCTCGTCTAATAACTGTTCTTCTTTGTTATCTGTTATATCAAACGTCTGATCTTTTAATTTCTCTACGATATCCAGTGCTGCGAGCTCACCTTCTACCAAAGCTCCTGTCACATATTTCTGTGGGCATCCACCTGCGACATCTCCGGCTGCGTACAGCCCATGGATTGTTGTCTCTCGATTTGTGTTTACCCAGTAACCACTGGCAGTATGTCCACCCACGATATATGGTTCCGTTCCCTCAATCTCTACATTTTGTTCACTTGGATCTTTGCCTTGCTCGATCCATTTTAAGGTCTGGCTTGGTGCCATATTTAAATATGCTTTCTTAAGGTCTGTATCTTTTTCCTTCTCAATTCCTTCGGTTCTTAGGTAACAAGGGCCTCTTCCTTCCAGATTTTCCTGTATTGTTCCATAGACACGCTGAGAAGTTGTGATTCCGTATTTATCTTCGTAAATCTCTCCTTTAGCGTTTACCTGCTTTGCCCCGACTCCCTGTGCGATCGTTCCCGTTGGCGCGATCGTATCTTTACACCTTAATGCGATAAAACGCATCTCAAAGGTTGTCATCTCAGCTCCAGCATCAATTCCCATTGCGTATCCGGCACCAGTGTTAAATGGTGGATACCACATCTTATGTCTTGAAAATCCTGGATTATTTGGCTTATAAAGCCCTGCTGCCCCTCCAGTTGCACAAAGTACTTTCTTGGCACGGATCTCATAAGCTGTTCCATTTTCCATATGGAAACCGAAGGCTCCTTTGATCGTGTTATCTTCCACAATATAATCGGTGATATTCAAATGATTGATCACCTCTACGTTATCTAGCTGATTTACTGCATCTGCAAGGATTGGCTTGATATTTTCTCCATTGATCTTAATATTTCGATTTCCTCTGGCAACATAGTCACCATTTTCATCCTTTAAAATAACCAATCCTAACTGTTCCATCTTGCTTGTCACTTCATTTAAATGTTCTGACATTGTAAGAAGCAGGTCACCTCGTACAATCTCGTCTGCATCTTTCCTCGCATAATCAACATAATCCTGTGGTTTTCTTCCCTTTACGATATAAGCATTGATCGCATTAACTCCAGCTGCTAAGCACCCGCTTCGTTTGATATTGGCTTTCTCGGCAATGACGATCTTTGCATCACTTTTTTCCCTGATCGTAAGTGCCGCATAACATCCAGCTGTTCCGCCTCCGATGATCAGGACATCGGTATGTATGATCTGTTGTTTTGTAATTTCCATAATCGGTCCTTTCTGGTATATTTCTTAAATATAGAAGACATCGCCTTCCTGCATTTCTTTATTCTCTAATAAATAAGTTTCCTTTTCATCAAATACATATAAACGGTAAATAATGATATCAACTTCTTCTCCAACGCTTACCGGATCCTTTTCCAAAGATCTCTCAGCTGTCACTTTGATTCCATTGATATTTACAACTACATCCAGTCGACTTCCACTAAAGATCACATCTTCTACAATTCCTTTTTCTGATGCACTCATATATCGTTTTAATTCCCCTTTTTTTGCTAACTCAAGGAATTCTGGTCTGACGATCGCTTTCTGTGCATGTTCTATTTTTTCAAATCCTTTTAAGGATTCATAATTTTCTACGATGGATGATCTTCCAACAAACTGGGCTACAAATGGCGTCTTTGGTGATTTATAAATCTCTAATGGGCTTCCCATCTGCTCAATCTTTCCATGATTTGTAATCAAGATCTCATCAGCAACCTCTACAGCTTCATCCTGATCATGTGTAACGAAAAGTGCTTGTGATACCAAGCTTTGATACCATTTCTTTTAGCCAGAGTCGAAGCTCTGATCTTACTTTTGCATCGATCGCTGCAAATGGTTCATCAAGAAGTAATACCTGTGGATTTGGAGCCAATGCTCTTGCAAATGCAACTCTCTGTCTCTGCCCGCCAGATAACTGGTTCGGATATCTATTTTCAAGTCCTGATAACCCCGTTAATTCCAGTAATTCAAAAACTCGTTCTTTGATCTGTTTCTTCGGCATTTTTGCAATCTCTAGTCCAAATGCGATATTATCAAAGACTGTCATATATCGGAATAGTGCATAACTTTGAAATACAAATCCAATTCCTCGTTTTGCTGCCGGAATATCATTGACTCTCTTTCCATCAATAAAGATATCTCCTGCATTTGGATTTTCCAATCCTGCGATCATTCGAAGCAGGGTTGTCTTTCCACTTCCACTTGGCCCAAGCAACGCTGCAAGTTTCCCTTTTTCAATTCCAAAACTTACATTATCTGATGCCCGGAAGTTTCCGTATTGTTTATAGATATTTCTCATTTCGACATACATTTTATCTTCCGTCCTTTCCCTGTTGTCTGTCCTGTGAGCGGTACCATGCGATATTTCTTAAGATCAGTACAACGACTGCGATCAATACTAAAACTGATGATACTGCAAAGGCTGCCGTGATCGATGATGATGTTCCTGACATATATAAAGCGTCAATCTCCAATGGTAAGGTAAATGTCTCACCCCTTGTTTTAGAAAGTGCATTGACTGCTCCAAATTCTCCTAATGCTCTAGCACTACATAAGATGATCCCGTAGATCAATCCCCATTTCATCTGAGGAAGTGTGATCTTTCGAAAGATCGTAAATCCACTGGCTCCCATCAGTGCAGCTGCTTCTTCTTCGTCTTTTCCCTGTGAGTTTAAGATCGGTATGATCTCCCTTGACACAAATGGGAAGGTCACGAAAATGGTTGCTAAAATGACTCCTGGAATCGCAAATGCGATCCGGATATTCGTTCCAAAGAAGGTGTTGATCGCTCGGATCGCTGGATACGTCCATCCAAGTCTTCCAAATGTCATCAAGAATGCAAGGCCTACGATAACTGGTGAAATGGAAAATGGAATATCGATCAAAGTTGCTAAAACCTGTTTTCCTTTGAAACTGAATTTAGTCAATAAAAATGCTGCCATGATCCCGAAAAATGTATTGATCGTTACCGCAACAAGCGTTGCCAGAATCGTTACAAATAAAGCGCTTCTTACATACTCCGTTGATATGGAACTTACATAAAATTTAAATCCCTCACTTAATGAATTTGTAATAACGGAAAATAACGGTAAGACCAACATGACGATCATAAATAAAACACTGATCGTGATCAGGATGATCTTCGTTCGCTGTTTTCTTTTTTTCAAAACTTCTGCTGTTCATTCATGATCTTCTCCTTACTGTGCATTGACTCTTCTTGCCTGTCTTACCTGTATGATATTGATCACAAATAACATCACAAAGGAAATGATTAGCATGACAAGAGCAATAGCTGTTGCACTTTTATAGTCGATATAGTTTAATTTCTGCATGATCACATAAGAGATCATCTGTGTATGTTCCTTGGCACTGTTCCCTGAGATATAGATCACACTTCCGTATTCTCCGATCCCCCTTGCAAATGCCAGTCCAAATCCTGTTAATAATGCAGGTCTTAATTCGGGTAAAATAACTTTGAAGAATGTTCTTGTCGGTGTTGCACCTAACATATACGCTGCTTCTTCATACTGATCATCCATTTTCTCAAGCACTGGCTGAACCGCTCTTACGATGAATGGAATTCCAATAAACACAAGTGCGATCAAAAGTCCGATCCTTGTATAAGAAATCTTAATCCCAAAGTGTGCAAAATATCGTCCGATCATTCCATCTTCCGCATACATTTTTGATAATGTAATACCAGCAACTGCGGTTGGCAGTGCAAAAGGAAGTTCGATCATCCCATCCATTAATCGTTTCCCTGGAAATTCATACTTTACAAGCACCCATGCGATGATCAGCCCAAACACAACATTGATCAATGCTGCAATAAACGAACTTCCGATACTTGTGATAAATGCATTTCTTACTGTTTCTTTCGATATTAATGTGAAGAATTCATTCGGCGATAATTTTAGTGCGTATGCAAATACGGATGCTAATGGAATCAGTACGATCAATGATAACATCGTTACTGTAACTCCCATCGTTAATCCGAACCCTGGAATGACTCTTGCTTTTTTCGCTTTTTTTAATGTATTATTCTCGTTATTTGTATTACTCATCTTCATTCCTGCCTTTTTATTGGTTTGTATAAATCTTGTCAAACAACGCTCCATCTTCAAAATATTTCTTGTAAGCCTGATCCCATCCTCCAAAATCACTGATCTTATATAGTTTCATGTTCAGATTAAATTTATCTTTGTACTGTTTTAAGATTGTTTCATTCGATGGCCGGTATCCTTCTTCGGCTGCGAGTTTCTGTGCTTTGTCACTGTAGAGATATTTTAAATACTCTGTTGCGATCTTCTTTGTTCCATTGACCTTTACGTTATCATCAACAAGGCTGACACTTGGCTGTGCCAAGATACTGATGCTTGGTGTTATGATCTCGTATTTGCCTGGATAATTCTTAACTGTCTGAATTGCTTCATTCTCCCATGCGATCAAGACATCACCTTTTTTATTTCTACAAAGGTTGTCGTAGAACCTCTGGCTCCTGAATCCATAACGGATACATTCTGATATAATTTTGTCAGGAATTGTTCTTCCTTTTTCTGATCGTGATAGGTATCAATCGCATAACCATAAGCTGCTAAGAAGTTCCAGCAGGCACCCCCGCTGCTCTTTGGATCTGGTGTGATGACTTCCACTCCTTTTTTGATCAAGTCTTTCCAGTCTTTGATGTTTTTCTTGTTTCCTTTTCTTACAAGAAAGACGATCGTTGATGTATATGGTGCAGAATCATTTGAAAATCTCTTCTGCCACCCTTTATTTATAAGTCCTGTCTGTTCGATCAGCGAAATATCATGTTCTAAGGCCAGTGTTACAACATCACCATTGCTTCCTTCTACTACTGATCTTGCCTGACTTCCAGAACCACCGTGGGACTGGATCACTTCGACTTTCTTTCCATATTTGTCTTTATAATATTTGATAAAATCTTTGTTGTATTTCTCATAAAACTCTCTTGTCGGATCATAAGAGACATTTGTGATCGTAAGATTTTCTTTTCTCTTATTTCCACATCCTGCCATAGAAACCATAAGAATCATACAGAAACTTAAAAGGATCATTTTCTTACAGATATTCTTTTCTATGGTTCTTTGTTGTCTTATTTTCATGGTTTCTTCTCCTTTATTTTAATTCCATACTATTTCTGTATGTTTTGTATGAATTGGATTATATAAGATTTCTGTATACATGTCAACAAATATCGTTATAGAAATTTATAATATGCTGATTCAAAGAAATTTTTATTATGTTCATCTTTGCTTATAAAAAGCACGAAAAAAAGACGTTTCTGACATATTTTTTCAATACGTCAAAACGTCTTTTTTTCATTTATTATTTCATGTATTTTTGCAGATTCTTCTTTTGTTTATCACTGATCTGATAAAAAGTCTGTTTTCCATTCTTATCTTCAATCCCAATGACAGTAGTATCTCCGAGAAGTAGTTTTGTTAATGTACCACTTGTATAAAAACGATACTCATTCCATGAGGCTGTATCCTGTGTGGCATCTTTTCCAGATAACTTCTTCGCTTTCTCAATAATCTTAGATACTTTGATCGCTGTGTCATTAAATTTCATCTTCTTATCTGTTACAACGATCTGGGCATCTGCAATTCTTGCTGCTACATTACTGTAATTCTTCTGCTCTTTGGCATCGATCAACGCATCTCCAACGGTTGACGCACCATTATATGCATAAACATTCTCTGGAATCTCATCAAACACAATATAACTGTCACCATATACTTTGAATTCAAACGTTGTATTATCTTCATCGATCAACGCATAAGAATAACTTTGTTTATACTGCTTCTCTACATCGGTTGGTGTAATTCCGATCATTCGATTACATCCAGTTACAATCTTCTTTACATATTTGCAGACTGGAATATTCGTTACTGCAAAACTCTGATTCTTGATCGTATTCGTTGCAAAATCAACTTTAATGATCCTGCTGTCTTTGACACGACTTTTGTATTCTGCAATCTTTTGATCTCCAGAAGTTGCATGGATTGCTTTGATCTTCTTATTTAGTGAACTTGTTTTTTTCTTTCTTCTTTTAACTGAACAGACAGTTTATCTCTTTCATCCTTAAGACTCTGATAATATTTCGATTCCACGACAGAATCCTTTGACGGCTTAAAACACCCCGTCATCATCACGCTGCTCATTGTGATCACTGCTGCTGTTAGTATATATTTTGCACCTTTCATATGGTTCCCTCCATTACAGGTCTTATCGTTTTTGGGCGATCTCTCCTGCTTTCTTATAGATGCTGTTTGGTGCGATACATCCACGTACCATAGATAATGGATAAATATTGCTATCATGACCAACCACTGATCCTGGATTCAAGATAGTTCCGCATCCTACTTCTACACGAGAACTTAAGATCGCACCGATCTTCTTTCTTCCAGTCTCGATCTTTTCTTCTCCGTTTTTGATCACAACGTTTGTCTTGTCAGATTTTACATTCGATGTGATAGATCCTGCTCCCATATGAGATTTATATCCTAAAATAGAATCTCCAACATAATTGTAATGAGGTACCTGAACATTATTAAATAAAATATCATTCTTGATCTCTGTAGAATTTCCTACAACACATCCTGCCCCGATCAGCGCATTTCCTCTGATAAATGCTCCTGGACGCACTTCTGTATCTGGGCCAATGATCGCTGGTCCATTGATCGTTGCTGTCTTGGCGATCGTTGCACTTTTTGCGATCCATACATCTTCTTCCACCTGATCATATTCATCTTTGGACAATGTTGGTCCAATTTCCAAAATAAAATCCTTGATCAAAGGAAGAATCTCCCATGGATAGGTTGTCTGTTCAAATAATTGGGCTGCAATTGTCTGATCTAAATCCTGAAAGAACTCTTTGTTTGTTAATTCTACCATCTGATTTTACCTCTTTCTGTTCTTATTATCTATTTCAATCTACGGTCGGTAATTTTCATTTGAAATCCAACTCTATCGGACAGTGATCTGATCCCATCACATCTGTTAAGATCTTTGCATCACTGATACGATCTTTTAAGCACTCTGATACAATAAAATAGTCAATACGCCACCCTGCGTTATTCTTTCTCGCATTGAAGCGGTAAGACCACCAGGAATAAATTCCTGTCTGGTCTGGGTATAAATAACGGAAGGTATCGATAAATCCATTGCTAAGGATCGTTCTCATTTTTTCACGTTCTTCATCCGTGAAACCAGCATTTTTTCTATTTGTCTTTGGGTTCTTAAGATCTATCTCCTCGACTGCAACATTCAGATCTCCACAAAAGATCACCGGCTTCTTCTCTTCTAACTTCTTCAAATAAGCAAGAAAATCTTCTTCCCACTTCATTCGATAAGAAAGCCTTGCCAGTTCACTTTGTGAATTTGGTGTATACACTGTGATAAAGTAATAATCTTTAAACTCCAGTGTGATCACACGTCCTTCCTGATCATGTTCTTCTATCCCAAGACCGTAAGAAACGCTGATCGGTTCTTCTTTTGTAAAAATACCTGTCCCTGAATATCCTTTCTTCACTGCATAATTCCAGTACTGGTGATATCCCGGAAGATCCAGATCAAGCTGGCCTTCCTGCATCTTGCTTTCCTGAATGCAGAAAATATCGGCATCTGTCTCATTGAAAAAATCCAAAAATCCTTTCTTCACACATGCTCTGATCCCATTGACATTCCATGATATGAATTTCATCTAATTCCCTCCACGTCTCTTATTATAAAGAAACATAATCACTCCTGCTGCAACGATCACACAATATCCTACAAAACTCAGCAATATCTGGAAGCCTGTCCAAAAAGCGAGAAGCCCCATAATTGCTGAGAACATGATCTGTGTGTAATCATATACAGAAATCTCCCTTGCTGGTGCATACGTATATGCCGCTGTGACTCCAAACTGTCCTCCTGCTGCAGCTAATCCATGTTAATAACAAAAAGAATAACTGCCTTGCTGAGATCGGAATGAAAATCCACGATCAAATATGGTACACACGCCAACATAGAAAATGTTGAGAAGAAAAGTACGATCATTGGTCCTCTTTCTCCTCTAAGTCCAAGTTTTCTCACACAGGTATATGCAAACCCTGCACACATTCCACCTGCAAAACCGATCACAGCTGCTGGTGTCATTCCGCCTGCGAAACTTGGTTTTACAATAAATAAACTACCGACAAAAGCTGCGATCACGCATGCGCATTGTGTCGGTGTGATCTTCTCTTTCAGTACTAAATAAGAAAATACAATAACAAAAAATGGCGATAACTTATTTAGACATGAAGCATCTGAAAGCACCAGGTGATCTACCGCATAAAAGTTGCAGAAAATACCTAAGGTCCCAAAAAGGGACCTTAGAATAAACCAATGCAAATTTCTTTTCTGAATCTGAATCTTTTCCTTGCTGCGAATGATCATGATAAATGCAATGATCGCTGCAACTAATTACGGAAAAAAACTCTTCTCGATCGCTGGAAGATCTCCTGACAGCTTTAAAAACAATGCCATAAGGGCAAAGGAAAAAGCTGACAGTATGATGCATATAATTCCACGATTCTTATCTTTCATAACAAGATTATACTCTTGAAGAATATTCTCCAGTTCTTGTATCGATCTTTAACGTATCACCTTCGTTAACGAATAATGGTACCATTACCTGAGCACCTGTTTCAACGATACATGGTTTTGTAGCACCCTGTGCTGTGTTTCCTTTTTCTCCTGGTTCACATTCTGTAACAAGTAATTCTACAGAAATAGGTGGTTCAACCTGGAACGCATTACCTGCGTGAGAAACGATCGTAACGTTTTCATTCTCTTTAACGAATTTTTAAAGAATCTCCGATAACATCTGGTCCTAATGCGATCTGATCAAATGTTTCGTTATCCATGAAGTAGAATAATTCTCCATCGTTGTACAGATACTGCATTTCTTTACGTTCGATATGAGCGTTTTCAAATTTCTCTGTTGGACGGAATGTTTTCTCAACAACTCCACCGTTCTTGATATTTTTTAATTTACAACGTACGAACGCTGCTCCCTTTCCAGGTTTTACATGCTGGAATTCGATGATCTGGTAAATATTATTCTCGAACTGAATTGTTAATCCATTCTTAAAATCTCCTGCTGTAACCATATTATAATTGTCCTCCTTAAATTATATCTTTTCTTATTTTATCTTAAATCTATAGTTGAATCAACTATTTATTTGCTAATTTATAGATTTCGTATATGTCATTCTCATCACAGACCTTAAATGAACCGATCGTTCTGGTTCCTTCATAGGCGCATCCATGTGCCATTTGCTTCACTTCTTCGTCTGTTTTTGAACCAATTTCTTTCGCCTCACGAAAACTTGTCGGCATATCAAGTGATGCAAAATATGCAACTGTTTTCTGAATTCCCTGCTGTGCTGCCTTCACATCGTCAGCTTCTTCTACATTCCAGACTCTTCTGGCGTACTGTGCAAATCTGGATGGTTTGGCATCGTATACATAAGTTGCCCATGCTCCCCATACTGCGGATAAACTTGCCCCATGTGCAATATCAAACTTCGCACTTAATTCATGTCCCAACTGATGCACTGCAAAGTCTTTCTCAGCTCCAAGTCCTGTAATTCCGTTGTGTGAAAGACTTCCTGCCCACATGATCTCACTCATCGCATTATAATCGTGGGAATCCTTGATCGCAATCGCACCATTTCGGATCACAGTACGAAGCAGACCTTCTGCGATCTCGTCTGTCAATTCATTATTCTCTGTCTGTGTAAAATAACGGTCCAATGTATGCATCATAATATCCACAACACCACATCCCACCTGATACTTTGGTAATGTATATGTAAGTTCAGGATTCATGATTGCAAATGCCGGGCGGTTAAAATCTGTGGAAAGACCTCTCTTGATCTTCGTCTCTTCATTCGTAAGTACTGCTGAATCACTTGTCTCACTTCCTGCCGCTGCGAGTGTTAATACAACCCCAACAGGAAGAGATTTCTTCACTGTCTGTTTCTTAGACCAGAACTCCCAGATATCTGTATCTGGATTCGCTGTCCCATGTGCCACAGCCTTTGAAGTATCGATCACACTTCCTCCACCTACTGCCAGTACAAAGTCCGTTCCAAATTCGATGGATTTCTTCACTGCTTCTCTCGCAAATGAAAGTCTTGGATTCGGCTTCACTCCTCCAACTATCATATATTCAAGACCTGCTTCTTTTAATGAGTCGGTTACCTGATCAAGTAATCCGCTTCTTACAACACTTCCTCCACCATAGACAACAAACACTTTGGAAGCTTTCAGGCTTTTTGCAAGTTCTCCTGCCTGCTTCTGTGTCTCTTTTCCAAAAATGATTCTTGTTGGTGTATACTGGGTAAATCCATGCATTCGCTCATCCTCCATCTGCCTATAAATAAGGGCAAAACTTGTATGTTACTGATTAATCTGCATCTCTTGTTAACTTCACAACGATCTCTTCTGCGATCTCTTCCACCGTCTTATAATCTGTATTCACTACAACATCTGCTGCCGCTTCATACTTTGGACGGCGCTGTTCCATCATATTAGAAATAAATTCAGTATTCTTATTCCCACGTAATAATGGTCTGTCATCATTGTCTTTGACACGCTCTAAGATCACTTCTGGAGATGCTGTCAATAAAACGACCTTTCCATTCTTCTTCATCTCAGCAACGTTCTCATCACGAAGCGCAACTCCACCACCGCAGGAGATGATCTGGTTATTCTTCTTCTGAAGCTCAATCAAAAAGGTTTGTCTCACAGTTTCTGAAATATGTCTCTCCATATTCTTCAAAAATCTTATTGATAGACATTCCTTCTTTCTTCACGATCTCTTCATCCATCTCTACCTGTGGGGATGCAAGGATCTTACTTAGATATGTAGAAACAGTACTCTTACCTGCTCCCATAAATCCGATCAATAAGATGTTATGTGTAAATAATGTCTTTGCCTGAATTCTTCTGCTGTTTTCTACAATATAAGTAAATATATCAAGAATCTCATCCTTATAGGTATTCTCATCCACATGTGTGAGCAGCATCTTACGCTGTCTCTTTTTCCTGTTCTGGCTGAAGGATCGGCAATCCGTTCTTTTTCTTGTAGACCATGATCTCTTTAATGATATCCATTCTCTCTTCTAATACAGAGACAATCTTCTTATCACACAGATCTAATCTCTCTCTAATTTCTTCTAACTGACTCATCTTCTTGTTCTTTCCTTTTCTATACTAAATGTTCCCATACTTCTCAGATAACGAAGTGTGGTCTTGTTCAGTATATCATACATTCCTATATTTTTTCCAATTCATTGCCTCTATAATTTAGGCAAATTCACTTTTGCTCTGTGATAAATGAATAAAATCTTTCACAATCGGAGTCAGGTATTTATCTTTTTTTTAGTACAAGATATATATATCGTCGATCTCTGGTGATATGATCGGACGAACACACACATCCATTGTATCAAGAAGCGGAATCTTTTGGGAACGATCGCAATTCCAAATCCTGCTGCAACAAGCCCTGCCACAGAAGAATCTTCTTCCCCTTCATATGCGATCGTCGGTTGCCTTTTAATCCTTGAAAAACAACTGTCGATGACCGGCCTTAATCCACTGTTCTTTGTAAAATATACGTAATCATATTCAACCGTATCCAGAAGATCGATTTCTTCCTTTTGAGCCAATGGATGGTCCTTTGGCGTGATCAAAACCAGTTCTTCCTGACCAACCGGAATAAATTCAAGTTCATCTTCCCCTTCTATATAAGAAGAAAATGCAAGATCATATTTTCCATCTTTTAATTCTTCCACGATCTTCTTCGTTGTTCCCTGGCCAAATGAAAAATGAACATGATTCTTCCCTTTTTCTTCCAGATAACCTTTGATCAGATTTGGAATAAAATGACTTCCCAAAGTGAAGATATACCCCATATCAATAAATCCACCGCTGGTTCCTGATGTTTCTGTTACCACCCTTTTTCCTTCATCCAACATATCCAGCGACTGCTCCACATAACGTAAAAACAACGCTCCATATTTTGTTAATTTTGCATTTCTCCCCTGTTTTTCGAATAATTTCACACCCAATTCACTCTCAAGACATGAGATCGCATGACTTAAACTTGGCTGTGTAATGGACAGCATATCTGCGGTTCTTGTATAATGTTCTTCCTTAGCTAATGCCCGAAAATAGTACAAATGATTCAAATTCATAATCTATTCCCTCCAAATCCATAAAATTTATTTATGGATAGTATACCATATTCTTCATTGCATTTATATATTTACTTTGCTATAATTATTTTTAGAAAACTATTAAACAAATTGGAGGATCATAATTATGGCAGCAAAGAATTTCCGTAAATTATTTGAACCGTACACAGTAAAATCTATGACATTAAGGAACAGAATTGTCATGACTCCCATTGGAACAAATTTTGCTGAGCATACCGGAGAAGTAAATGAGAGAATCATTGATTATTATAAACAGCGTGCAAAAGGCGGAACAGGTCTGATCACAATTGAAGCTGCGAGTGTTTATTCACCACAGGGGGCAAGCGGATCATACCAGCTTCGTATCGACCACGATAATTATATTCCTGGATTATACAGATTATGTGAAAGCATCCATGACTGTGGATCTAAAGTCAGCATCTTATTAAATCATGCTGGTTCTGCAGCTAACGGTAAGATGACAAACATCCAGCCAGTATCTGCATCTGATATCCCATCAAGAGTTGGTGGAGATATTCCAAGAGCCTTAACAACAGATGAGATCTACACGATCATTGATAAATTCGCTGAAGCAGCAAAACGTGCAGTTACAGCAGGATTTGATGCTGTTGAGATTCAGGCTGGACATGGTTACTTATTAAACCAGTTCTTATCTCCAACAACAAATGACCGTACTGATGAATTCGGTGGATCTAAAGAGAATCGTGCACGTTTCACTACATTAGTGTTAAAGGCTGTTCGTGAGACAGTTGGTGAGAACATTCCTATCTTCTTAGGAATCAGTGCTGATGAACTTGCTGAAGGTGGTAACACATTAGATGATACATTAGAGATCGTTGAGTATTTCAAAGATTATGTCGATGTATTCGATGTTTCTGCTGGACTTACATGTTCTATCCAGTACCAGTATGATGCAGATTACCTTCCAGATGGATGGAAATCTTATATGTCTAAATCAATCAAAATATTTCCTCATAGCAGCCAGATAGTCCTTAGATTGCCAAGGAGATTTCAGTCCCAACTGAGCAGCAATACCTTGTTCCGACTTCTCGGGAGCATAATATGCCAGCATTAAATTAGAGAAGAAATTAAATAACACAGACAATGTCATCTGCAGAGGATTAGTCTTAGGATTCTCCTCAAAATATTTTATTATCTGATTGCTTTAAATACATCTTTTATAATCAGAGCATTTCTAAGCTCATAGTTATTATAATCCTTGCTTATGCCTATATTCTGCTCTATTTGCTCCGGTGTGATTCGTTTTTGCCCTTTAGGAAGAGTAATAATAAGTTTTTCCAATTCTCCTGCCATTCTACTCAAATCCGTACCGACAAACTCAGCCATCATTTCGGATGCTTTCGGCTCAATCTCGATAGATTTACGCTTTAAATAAGAAGTGATAAAGCCAGCCAATTGAGCATCCTTTATCTTCTTTGATTCAAAAAGCACACCCACTTTCTCTATCTCAGCTGCCAATTTTTTTCTTCTGTCCAGAACACCATGCTTATGGCACAGCACCAAAATGGTAGATTCCAAAGGCTTCTGCAAATAATAAGACAGCTCATCTATATTTTTGACACCTTGTGCTTCCTTTACTATGACAACCTGATATTTAGACATCATAGGATAACGCTTGGCGGCATTGATAATGGTAGCTATGTCCGTATCAGCACCATATAGAATCGTTTGGTTAAATTCCTTTTCATTTTCATTTAACACTGTTTGGGCAATATACTCAGAGATTCTGTCTATATAATAAGACTCTTCTCCCATAAGATAATACACCGGCTTATAAATACGATTTTTCAAGTCACGGGCTATTTCTTCGTAAGTGGTTTCTTTTGCCATAATAAGTAAAATTACCAGTCAAATTTCAAGTGTTTAACCGTCTTCTTTTCATCAATGATCATACGCATGGAAGCAATACCAATCTCTACATGCTCCTTCACAAACTGTTGCGTTACAATGTTGTCGCTCTTGTCGGTTTTTACCCCTTCCGGAATCATCGGTTGATCTGATACTAAAAGTAATGCGCCGGTAGGAATATGATTATAAAAGCCGGTAGTAAACAAAGTAGCCGTCTCCATATCCACACACATGGCACGCGTTTTAAGGAGATACTTTTTAAACTCTTCATCATGCTCCCATATACGGCGGTTGGTAGTATATACCGTTCCAGTCCAATAATCGCGGGCATGGTCGCGAATAGCCGACGAAACGGCACGCTGCAACATAAATGCAGGTAACGCAGGTACCTCAGGCGGATAATAATCATTGGATGTTCCTTCTCCACGAATGGCTGCAATGGGTAGAATCAGATCTCCCAACTTATTTTTCCTATCTATGCCCCCACATTTGCCTAAAAACAAACATGCTTTAGCTGGATGGCCCCTAGCAAATCCATAATGATGGCAGCATTAGGACTTCCCATGCCAAAATTAATAATAGTGATTCCTTCCGCATGTGCCGAAGTCATATTGGCATCACGTCCTAATACCGGCACATTGAATTTGTCGGCAAAAAGTTCCACATATTTATTGAAATTGGTCAGAAGGATGTATTCTCCGAAATCATTCAAGCTTCTTTTTGTGTAGCGGGGAAGCCAGTTTGCTACAATTTCCTCTTTTGTTTTCATAATCTTTTGTATTTTTGTATCGGTTATTACCGAGTTACACTTATGCAAATTTACTAAATGTTATCATTAAACTTACCATCCTACGAAATTAAAATCGCGGAGCGAAATGGAAAAAATGTTATTTTCGATATGCTTCGCAAGAGATATGTCGCCCTTACTCCGGAAGAATGGGTAAGACAACATTTTGTTCATTATCTGACGGATTATAAAGGATATCCGAAGGGATTACTGGCCAACGAAATACAACTGGACTTAAACGGAACAAAAAAACGTTGTGATACTGTGCTCTACAACAAAGATCTAAGTGCCAAACTGATTGTGGAATACAAAGCTCCACATATAGAAATCACGCAAACAGTATTTGATCAGATAACCAGGTATAACATGGTCCTGAAAGTTGATTATCTGATTGTCAGCAACGGATTGAACCATTACTGCTGCCATATTGATTACAATACAAAAACATACCTTTTTCTACCGGAGATTCCCCATTATTCAGAACTGTAGATATAAAAACATTCTAAGCAACATCTTCTTACAAGATCTTGCTTAGAATGTGATAAAATTCTTTTTCCACAAAGAAAAAGATACTGCTTCAGGAGATATATTATCTCTTGACAGTTTCCAAATGCTGTTCAGCAATCACACCCGCCAATTCAGGGTCAATCATGATGCGACCACAATATTCACATACGATAATTTTCTTACGCATACGGATATCAAGCTGTTTCTGGGGCGGAATCTTGTTAAAACAACCACCACATGCATCACGCTGAACATATACAATTCCCAATCCATTTCGAGAATTCTTACGGATACGTTTAAATGCCTGCAACAGACGCGGTTCGATTGTTGTCTCCAATACTTTTGCTTTCTCTCTCAGCTTTTCTTCTTCCTGCTTGGTTTCAGAAACAATTTCTTCCAATTCGGATTTCTTCGCTTCCAAGTCCTTCTTTCTTTCATCCAAGTCTTGATTACTGTGCTCTATCTCCTCGCTCTTTGCTTTTTCTGCTGCAATATATTCCTTTATGCGTTTCTCGCAAAGTTCGATTTCCAATGACTGGAATTCAATCTCCTTTGTCAACACATCATATTCACGATTATTACGCACATTATCCTGCTGAGCTTTATATTTTTCAACAGAAGTCTTAGCTGTCTCGATTTCAATTTTCTTAGTTGCAATGTTTGATTTCAATTCCTCGATATCAGCTTTAATTTTCTCGATACGAGTGCTCAAACCGGCAACCTCATCTTCAAGGTCTTGAACTTCAAGAGGAAGTTCCCCTCTCAGAGTCTTAATTTTATCGATTTCAGACAACATGGTTTGCAACTGGTACAAAGCCTTCAGCTTTTCTTCCACTGTTAATTCGCTCGGGTCTTTCTTTGCTTCTCTAGCCATAGTTTTTCTTACAAATATTTAATAGGATTTGTATTTACCCGGGTTATCTGGACTTCCAGCTCCGGAAACATCTCCTGTATGATTGAATAAAATATTTCTTTTGTATACTGTTCACTCTCATAATGCCCCATTTCAGCTACCAGGATATCATTCTCATAATTGAAATAATCATGATATTTCACTTCACCTGTGATAAATACATCAGCATCGGCACTTACCGCTTTAGGCAATAAAAATGCTCCAGCTCCGCCACACAACGCTACTTTCTGTATCAGACGACCGGATAAACGAGTATGTCGCAGACAGCCCACTTCGAACGTTTTCTTGATGCGTTTCAAGAAATCCAGTTCGGCTTCAGGCTCTTCCAATTCTCCGACCACTCCCGAACCTACTTGTGTCCAGGTATTTTTCAACGGATAAAAATCAAAAGCCGGTTCTTCATAAGGATGTGTTGCCAATAATGCTTTTATCACCGCAGCCTTTTTAAAAGCCGGAAGAATCGTTTCTATACGCACCTCGGATTCCTTATGCAATTCGCCTATTTCTCCACAGAACGGACTGGTTCCTCTCTGCGCACGGAAAGTCCCCTCACCTTCCAAATTATAGCTGCATGAATCATAATTACCTATGCAACCACAACCGGCTTCAAATAAAGCTTTTCTTACTCTGTCAGCCTGTGCATCCGGCACAAAAGTTACAAACTTCAATAAATATTCTTCTTTCGGGTCTAATATGCGTACATTCTTGAGGCCTATCTTTTCAGCTATTTTATAATTGACACCTCCGGGAGCATTATCCAGATTGGTATGTGCCGAATAAATGACAATATCATTTTTAATGGCTTTCAACACACACCGTTCAATGTAATCCCGACCAATAATAGATTTATAACCTTTAAATATAAGTGGATGATGCGATATAATCAGGTTGTATCCCAACATGACAGCTTCATCCACAACAGCTTCAGTAACGTCCAGACACAACAAAGCCCCTGTTGCTTCCGCTTCTGTCAGTCCAACTTGCAATCCGGCATTATCAAATCCGTCTTGCAAAGGCAGAGGCGCGAACCTTTCAAGGGCACTTACTATTTCCTTAATTTTCATTCGTTCGCGAAAATTTGATTGCAAAGATAATCAATCCATTTGAATTTAAAAAGCAACCAAGCTATTTTTTATACTTTCCCCACTTTATCATTTTATTTTTCAAAGCATAACGCTCGTCAACAACACGGTCTGTCGGGAAAAAAGTAAGATGAATACGCCATCCGCCCGAATGAAACGTAAATTTGCGGGCTGATATTCCTGTTTCTATCAGAGCTAGTTTATCAATGATAAATGCTTTAATATCTACGGGAAATTCCTCTCCTTCATACATTATATCCGCAGTGACAAAGAAACCGGGAGTTGATAATTCTGCTATATATTTCCAAATTTGCTCATTCATGTTTTTCTATTTTATTGAAAGAAATATATAAAATGTATACAAAGCAAGAATAAGGCCCCTACTTCCGTTTGGTATCCTTATGAACCCGTAACAACCGGCCATAACTGTCGAATGATTTCCGTGAGGCCAGAAAAATGGTCATCATTAGTGAAAGCATGGATGCCACCACAGTGATAACTACAATCATAATCTGATATTTGATAGCCACATGTGGCGAACTTCCTCCCAATATCTGCCCAATCATAGTTCCCGGCAATGCAACAAGCCCTGTTACTGCCATATTGGCAATGCCCGGGCTGAACGCTTTAATAAGAGCCTGACGCACAAATGGAGCTATCGCCTCATTACGGGTAGCGCCATTCCCCAACAGAAAATAATAAAGTTGCTGTTCCCTACGCAATCCGGCATAGTAAGTATTTAATCCTATCACATTCACTCCCAACATATTCCCCATGATTATACCAAAAACCGGAATAAAATACTGGGCACTGAAGATGTTATCCAACTTTAATACAAAACCAAGAAAATAAAGTCCGACGAGCACCACTGTTACAAAAAAAGCGATAGAGATTGGAATCATCAAAATTCCACGTTTTAACCGCGTACGCGTCAAAGCCGTTTCAGCAGCCACCCCAACCATGATGATCACCCATAGAAAATTGATAAACGGATTGTTCCATTCAAACAGAAAACGAAGATAAGCCCCAATCAAAAACAACTGTATAATCATACGTACCGTGCCTATCAGAACCGGTTTAAGCAAGCCCGTCTTGAAATGCCATAAAAAATAAACCGGAATAAGCATCAGCAGCAATCCTATTCCCAAACTGCCATAGTCTATATCAATTGTTCCCATCAGTCAGATTATAAAGTAAATACCTTGTCGCATCCGGCGGCAAACTGTTTGTCATGCGAAACAGACAAGATAGTCATTCCTTTACTGCACAAGGATTTAAAGAAGTTAATCACCCGTAAGCACGATTCCGGATCAAGTGCCGAAGTCGGTTCGTCCACTACCAGTAAAGGTTTGTCAAGCAAGGCTGTCACTGCCAACATGATACGCTGACGCTGACCACCCGACACTTCATTTACCCGTTTATCATAAAGTTTCTCTTCCAATCCTAATGATACGAAATAATCCATCAGCCGCTCTTTGTTGAATCCCGCCTCACGGTTTGCCTTCAGTTCAAAAGGCATCCGCACCATTTCACTGACCCATTCCGAAGGAAGAGCCAACTCCTGGGGAATCCATGCTATTTTCTTTCGGATATGATCCGCCGTTCTAGGTGCCAGCAGTGTGCCGTCCACCTTTATTGTCCCTTCACTTAAAGGTACAAAGCCCAAAACAGCTTTCAGCAATGAAGATTTTCCACTGCCGGAACCACCACAAATACATACGCTTTCTCCGTAATGAACTTGCAGGTCGAGTCCTCTGAAAAGAGTCAGGTTGCCAAAACTGATAGATATATTTTCTATATTAATCATCACATAAAAACAAAAAGAGTCGGGAGCATTCACTGCTGCCGACTCCACATAATGTATTAAAATAAAATAAATGTGTCGAAGTTTAATATGCTCTCGCAAAGAGAACACGGCGAGCAGATGGTTTTCCGGTTACCATACACTTGCCCGGAGTCAGGCTCTCTTCATCAGCATCAAAAGGAAGACAACGAATTGTTGCCTTGGTTTCCTCTTTAATCCGGTCTTCCGTTTCCGGGGTTCCATCCCAATGAGCCAGAATAAAGCCGCCTTTCTCTATTTGTTCCTTGAAATCATCGTATGAATCCACTTTCACGATATGTTCGTTACGATAGTTCAATGCCTTCTGATAAATATTGTTCTGGATATCCTCCAACAATTGTTGTACATATTCTTCGATTCCGTCGCAAGAACGAGTTTCTTTCTCCAATGTATCACGACGCATCACTTCCATTGTATTGTTTTCAAGATCACGGCCACCCATTACCAAGCGAACAGGCACACCTTTCAGTTCGTAATCTGCAAACTTGAATCCCGGACGCTTATTGTCTGCATTATCATATTTCACAGAGATACCCATTGCTTTCAACTTATTGACAATGCCTTCTACTTTTGCATCAATCTTCTTCAGCATTTCATCATTCTTATAAATAGGAACGATAACTACCTGAATAGGAGCCAAATGCGGTGGCAACACCAATCCGTTATCATCAGAGTGAGTCATTATCAAAGCACCCATCAGGCGGGTAGATACTCCCCAGGAAGTAGCCCAAACATAATCCAGTTTATTGTTTTTGTCAACAAACTGTACATTGAACGCTTTTGCGAAATTCTGTCCCAAGAAGTGAGAAGTACCACATTGCAATGCCTTTCCATCCTGCATCAAGCCTTCGATGGTGTAAGTATCCAATGCACCGGCGAAACGTTCATTAGCCGATTTTACCCCTTTGATTACCGGAACAGCCATATACTTCTCAGCGAAGTCACCATACACATGCAACATTTTCTGTGCTTCCGCTTCTGCTTCCTCGCGGGTCGCATGAGCCGTATGTCCTTCCTGCCACAAGAACTCCGCAGTACGCAGGAACAAACGGGTACGCATCTCCCACCGCATAACATTTGCCCATTGGTTACACAAGATAGGCAAGTCACGATAGGAATTAATCCAGTTCTTATATGTACTCCAAATGATTGTCTCAGATGTAGGGCGGATAATCAATTCTTCTTCCAGTTTGGCAGCCGGATCTACGATAACACCCGAACCGTCCTCTGCATTCTTCAGACGGTAGTGAGTAACTACAGCACACTCTTTGGCAAATCCTTCTACGTGCTCAGCTTCACGGCTAAGGTAAGATTTCGGGATAAGCAACGGGAAATAAGCGTTCACGTGGCCGGTTTCCTTAAACATATCGTCCAACTGACGCTGCATTTTCTCCCAAATGGCGTATCCGTAAGGCTTGATAACCATACATCCACGCACAGGTGATTGTTCAGCCAAATCGGCCTTCACCACCAAATCATTATACCACTGAGAATAATTCTCGCTTCTTTTGGTAAGTTCTTTCAATTCTACTGCCATTGCTATATCGTTATTTTTGTTTTTCCTTTTTAAGAGTTTGCAAAATTAGTAAAAAAGGCATGGGAAAGTACCAATGATTTAGCAAAAATATAGGATCAAAAAGTATAAAAATAACTTATTGATAACGATAATACCACCAATAGGTATCACCATATTCCCGCCGCATATGGTTTTTCTCTTCCACCGGTGATGAAAATTCCTTCTGACGGTTAAGAAACTCATCCAAACGCCGCACCATCAGCGTGTCTTTGACTTCTCTTCCATATCCAGGATGAGTCCGTTTGTAAAGCACCAATGCCTCACGATAATAACGCGGCAATGTATCTTGCTCGAAACAATACATATCAACCGCCGATACAAATTTGTCCAATTTCTTATCCAGCAGCAATGCACTCATATAATAATTCAAAGCGGTATGTCTACCTATTTCATCACGACAGATACGAGCCAAAAAGTCTACTGTCTTTTCTGCAACATGTGGTCTTGCACCAAGATAAGCATACAAGCTATCGGCATTCAAGCGCAAAGTTTCCTGAGAATGAGGCGCAAACAAAAGCCCTTCCGCACCATAATATTGAGGGTATTCAAACAAATGCTCCCCCATGGTACCTTCCAAAGACATAGCATAGGCTCTAAGCACTGCCAATGTACGGGTTGTTTCCAAAGACTTTGCTCCTACCATCCGTGCAGCTTCATAATGATGATTACGGATAGCCTGCTCCACAGCCAGTTCATGATGAAAATTCACATTCGTATTTCCTATACCTACCGTCATCAGGCATAAAAGTGTCAAAATAGCTAAGTTAGAGTTTATTAAGCCCAATATGGACCCCTCTTGATTCAGCCAGGAACGAAACACACGCCGTAAAGTATAGACCACACCTATATATATAAGCAAAAGCAACGGCAGCAGCCAAAACCATTTATCTCCTATGTTTCCTCCGTGGAAAATAGTCCGGTCCACATCCGTCAGCACTCCCAGCAACAGACAAGACGGGAAATAAGAAAGTGTCCGTACAGGCCCCTTTAATCCCATCAATCCATTGATTCCCCAACGGAATACCAATAAAACCACTGTAATGATAATAGCTCCCACCAACGGAGAATAATGTGTCTTTCCTTGTGACAATGAATAATGCAATGCACCTACTACATCTTTCTGAAGCACAAAAAGATAGACAATACTAAAAATAGAGAAAAGAAGACCGCACGCAACCGTGAGGATGCGGGCGGCTCTTTTATAGGATAAGCTGTTGTTGTTGCTCATAAATTACTCTTTCACTTTTTTCAATACCACAGCCGAACGGGCAGGCAGATACAGTTTCAGCCATTCCTTTTTATCCTTCTTATAAAGAGGGTCGAAATTAGTGAAATGACGTATACTGTCATCAGCCAGACCATTGCCTCCGAAAGCTGTCGCATCCGTATTCAGTACCACATCATACGCCCCGACAGGCACTAGGAAACCATAGTCTGTAAATGACTTGGTAGGATTGAAATTAAATACAAAAATCAAATTCTTACGCCGGTAAGCCAACACTTGGTCACCGTCGTTATGCCATACTTCAATCACTGGAGTTTCCTGAATATTTTTCACACTCTCAATGAGGTGGACCATAGCTGAATCAAAATCGCCCAAGTAATGGTAACACAGGTTCTTATTATCAAAAAGCCCCCACTGACGACGGGCATATTTATGCGACCATCCGTTACCTTCACGCGGGAAATCAATCCATTCGGGATGCCCGAATTCATTACCCATAAAGTTCAAATATCCTCCATTGATGGTAGAGGCAGTAAGCAAACGAATCATCTTATGCAATGCGATGCCGCGATGCACTGTATAATTTTCATCCCCTTTCTGGAAATGCCAATACATGTCAGCATCTATCAGACGGAAAATTATAGTCTTATCGCCCACCAATGCCTGGTCATGGCTTTCGGCATACGAAATAGTCTTCTCGTCCTTGCGTCTGTTGGTCACTTCCCAGAACATGCTGCTCGGTTTCCAGTCTTCATCAATCTTCTCCTTGATTGTTTTAATCCAATAATCCGGAATATTCATGGCCATACGGTAATCAAACCCATATCCACCATCTTGAATCGGTGCTGCCAACCCGGGCATACCCGAAACTTCTTCCGCAATGGTAATCGCTTTGGAATTTACCTGATGAATCAACTTGTTGGCCAATGTCAAATAACAAATCGCATTATCATCCTGATTCCCGTTAAAGTAATCCCCATAATTACAGAACGCCTCTCCCAAGCCGTGGCTATAATACAACATCGATGTCACACCGTCAAAACGAAAACCGTCAAAACGGAACTCATCCATCCAATACTTACAATTGGACAGCAAGAAATGAATCACCTCATTCTTACCATAATCAAAGCATAAGGAATCCCATGCCGGATGTTCACGCCGCCCGCCCGGATAGAAGTATTGATTAGGATCACCGGCAAAATTGCCAAGTCCCTCCACTTCATTCTTCACGGCATGAGAGTGAACAATATCCATAATGACGGCAATTCCCATTCTATGTGCCGTATCAATCAATTCCTTCAATTCATCCGGTGTACCGAAACGGGATGACGGAGCAAAGAAACTGGAAACATGATACCCGAAACTCCCATAATAAGGATGCTCCTGAATAGCCATAATCTGAATACAGTTATATCCGGCTTCCGCTATACGCGGCAATATTTTCTCACGGAACTCATTATAAGTCCCTACCCTTTCTTCTTCCTGAGCCATACCGATATGACATTCATAAATCATCAAAGGATCAGTCTTTGCACGGAACACCTTCTTTCTGAACCGGTAAGGATTCTCCGGTTCCCAGACCTGTGCACTGAATATCTTTGTCTGCTCATCCTGTACCACACGGTTGGCCCATGCCGGTATGCGTTCTCCTTCACCGCCATTCCAACGGACTTTCAGTTTATACAAATCACCATGCTTTATAGCACCGCTTTGTAATTCCACCTCCCATACACCAGGAGAGTTCTTTACATGGTACATCCTATAATCGCCATGTTCTTTCCAGTCGTTGAAATCTCCGATAAGATAAATTTCCTTCGCATTCGGAGCCCATTCACGGAACACCCACCCTCTTCTGGTACGATGCAAGCCGAAATATAAATATCCGGTGGCAAAGTCCGATAAAGTTCCTTTGCCTCCGGTCAGTTCCAATTCTTTGTCTAGTGCATGCTGATGGCGTCCTTCAATCGCTGCCGAATACGGTTCCAGCCAAGGATCACTTTCTATTATGCCTAATTTAGGAGTGGTATTTTCCATAATATGATTACTTGTTAGTTATTCTCTTTCAAACCAAAACTTTAACGATCACTTTTTTCACACCGTCAGGAGACACTCCCGGAGCGTGAGCATCCTGTGGAAAAAAGATGGCAAACATTCCCGGCTTTACAGGAATATAGCTTTCGGCAAGTCCCGGATAGAACGAGATATCCTTATCTGCATCATAGTCTGCTTCGGGAAGATCTTCACGGGCCGTATAACCCATCACTTCCACCCCTGACAGAGGAATCTGTATATCAATAAACTGATTATGAGTTTCTAATTTTGCTTCTTCTTTAGTTTTAGGCTTGGTCTGAGAAAAGTTTACTACCAGATCATCACCCTGTAATTTTACTTTTCCTAATTCCTGAGCGTTCAAGTCTGTAGTCTTCAGATATTCCATTGCTTTAGCGAACAAAGGATTCAATGAAGCGTACTTTTCTAAGTTTTCTAATCTGTCTACTACCATAATTATTTCATTTTAATGGTTAAAATATTGCTTTTATCATTCAAAGTCGTCTATTGTGAAATTTGTAAAATCAGCAAAACGCTTCAGTTGCTTGAAAAACATCCTCTACTTTGTCCAAACAGGTCAGGGGCAAGGAAAAAACGCATCAGGCACCATATAAGCACAGGTATAATCCTTACATTTTAAATAATCAATATATTCAAAATCTTTCGGAAATCCTTTGGGAGCCGTTTTTAAGTGATTCTCTCCGATAACAGGAAAGTATTGCTTGAACGCAGGATCTTCCACAATTTCCCTGTATTCGTCTATGTTGTCATAAACGGACTGGCGGACAGCTTTCAGCACTTTAGGTTCCAGGCACCAGCTTCCACCAGCAAGCATACAGTTATCAGGCTCTATATGAACATAATATCCACAATGTTCCGATTTCTTTCCACGAGCGTTGATATAGCCGCCCAAGTGTATCTTATAAGGAGTCTTATCACTGGAAAAACGCGTGTCGCGATAAATTCGGTATGTACAGTCCTTGGCTTGAATACCGACAATACTTTCGTCAAACAACGAAATGCGGGCGATGATTGCTGTCAGTAATTCCTCAAACTCTTTTTGAGCTTTCAGATATTCATCCTTATGCCCCTGAAACCACTCCCGGTTATTGTTTGCGGCCAGGTCTTTTAAAAATTGAAAGATAACAGATACATCCATGTTACATTATGTTCATGTGTTCACTTGACAAACTTACAAAATATATTTGTAACGAACTAGAAAAAAGCGAAGTATTTATTTTTTTCCCAAGACCTTGAGAAACTCATCATGCAACTTTCCATTAGTAGCCAACACTTCACGACCGGAATAAAAGTCTCCCCCTCCGCTGTAATCTGTCACTTTTCCACCGGCATTCATCAAGATTATCGAACCGGCAGCAATATCCCACGGTCCCAGCAGCCCTTCTATACGGGCTTCAAAGCGACCGGCAGCTACATAGCAAAGTTCTGCCGCAGCAGCTCCTTGCAGGCGCATGCCTCCCACATTTCCATATAACTCGTGCACGATATGCTCCGCCAAAGGCTTATACTTTTGCGAATCGTATGGAAAGCCTAACGCCACAAACGCTTCGTCCATATCAGAAACATCTGACACATGTATTTCTTTGTTGTTCAGATAAGAAGGCGCTCCTTTATAAGTCCAGTAAAGTTCATCGCGGCATACCTCATACACCACCCCAACCAGCAGTTCTTCTTTATTGCGAAGGGCGATACTCACACAATAAGGAGCATTATTATGGATAAAATTGGTGGATTCCGTCCAGCGGATCTACCAGCCAGCAATAGTTTTCCGTAGTCAGGCTGCCCGAACCTTCTTCGGCAATGAATCCTGCTTCGGGAAGCAATTCCCGAAGTTGGGCCACAATACGGCGTTCCGATTCCTTATCTACATACGACACATAGTCGTGAGCATTTTTCTTCTCTACCCTTGCTACGGTCAAAAACTGCTACGCTCATTACGAAGAAAAGCACCCGCCCGGAGTGCTATTTCACGTACATTCAACGTTATCTTCTCTAAATCCAACATTATATTCTTATTTTTGTTCCGCATCCAGCGTTCCAAACTTATAAACACCTTTACGGATTACATTTCCATTCTTGTCAGTCTCCACAAAAGCGCCGTGTTTCTTCCCTTGTTTGAAAAATCCGTCATAGCGTACTCCGTTTTTATCTTCAAGCACACCTTTGCCGTCTTCCTTTCCTTTTACGAAATGCCCCTTGTATTTGGTTCCGTCAGCCGTGCGCAAAGTGCCTTCACCGTCGGCCATGTTGTTTTTCCATTCACCTTCATAGTCATCGCCGTTCGCCCAGATATAGTGTCCTTTACCGCTGCGCTGGTTATTCACCCACTGCCCTTCATACACAGCACCGTTGGCCCATGTAAAGGTTCCGGTCCCATGCTGCTCGCCGTTCTTGAACTGCCCTACATACTTGTCACCATTCTTGTGTATATAAATACCCTGCCCGGTACGTTCACCGTTCACGTAGTCACCTTCGTAACGGTCACCGCTATGAAAGTAATAAATGCCTTTACCATGCTGCACGTCATCCTTCCAGTCACCCACATACTTGTCACCGTTGACATAGTAAAACGTCCCCTTTCCGTCACGTGCGTCATCTTTCCACTCGCCTTCATATTTTGACTGGTCGGGCCATACCATAACACCCTGTCCGTTTTTCTTGTCTTCTTTCCATTCGCCCTCATATTTGGCTCCTGCTTTCCAGGTATAAGTACCCTTTCCGCTACGTTTGTCCTGAAACCAGTTACCTATATAAACATCTCCGTTATAATAATACATAGTGCCTTCACCCTGCTGATAATCGGTAAACCACATACCCTCATACCGGTTGTTATTCATAAAATAATAGGTTCCGCTGCCGTGTTGCTGGTCCTGGAACCATTGCCCCACATACTTTTCTCCATCGTGAAACGTATATGTCCCGTTCCCCTCGCGTTTACCTTTTATATATTCCCCTTCGTAGGTATTTCCGTTCTTGTAGATTGTTTTTCCTTTACCGTTTGGTTTTCTGCCTTTCAGTTCTCCGGTATATTCGCCCCCGTCTTTAAAAGTATAATTCCCGATTTTTATCTGAGCGGTGGCCAATGTACTGACCGATGCCAAAAGCAATAATATATATACGTATTTCTTCATTGGTTCGTTACTTATAATAGATAAGATTTATGCCAAAGATACGATTTTCTATCTTTGGACATGATAGGTTATTACACTTTTTTACCCGCAACGACCTCTATTAAGTTTTCTTTGCAGAAATACTTTTGAGCCAATATGCGTATTTCTTCTCTGGTGATTCCCCGGATGGCATCCAGCGAACGGATAAAGAAGCGTTCGTCCAGCCCTGCCGTTTCTATATAAATCCAGGCATCAGACAAAGAAAAAGGTCCCTCGTACGACCGGCATAAATCGCCCAGCATATAGTTCTTCACCATTTCCAATTCTTCTTGAGGAACGAGATCATTACACAATTTGTCCATCTCCCGATAAACTTCTGTTATGATAGAATCCACATATTCATTGGCCGCCTCGGTACTGACAGTCAGTATTCCCGTTTCCGGATAGGACACAATGCCTGCGCCGATACCGTATGTATATCCCTTGTCTTCACGGATATTGGACATCAGACGGCTCCCGAAATACCCTCCGAACAAAGTGACCATGACACGTGCCTTCAAAAAGTCCGGATGATGACGGTCCATTACGAAACATCCCATTTTCAAGGAACTTTGAAGTGCATCCTCACGTTCTATAAAGATACGCTTTTCTTTGGTGGTAACCGGAGGAACAAGCATTGTCTTTGCTTTTTCCGTCACTTCCCCCCATTGTCCACTTCCCAAGTTATCTTCTATACAACGGATAATTTCCGATGTGACCTTTCCCGAAATATATACCGAACAATTGCCCGAATGATAATATTTCCGATAAAACGAACGGAGCACCTCCGGGGTAATCCGGTCATAATCCTCCGCTACCGCATAGCGCCCGAAGGGATGCTCCGGACCGAACAAGGCTGTATTCAGCTGCTTTCGGGCAATCATTTCCACCCGGGTGCTGTTCACCAGGAATTGCTGTTTGTTCGTATCGGCCACCACGGAAAGTTCCTTTGCCGGAAACGTAGGAGCCTTTATCATCTCGGATATGACGGCCAGCGTGCGGGCAAAATATTTATTCAGAGAGTAAAGTGTTATGAATCCATAGTTCACGGAAGAAGATAACTCCAGCCAGGCTCCATAATAATCCAATCGCTCCGCAATCTGTGAAGACGTTAAATTCCCAGCTCCCTCACGCAGCATCCTGTTGGCAAACATAGCCTGCAACGGCTGTTCCTGATTCCATTGTCCGCCTCCTATCAGAAGATCGAAACGTACAACATCCTCGGTTCCCGCATGAATGATATTCAAAGGCATCCCGTTCTTCATCGTCCTCCTGTCGGGACGGGTTATACTGAATTCGCTTAGTTGGCGGATTGGCGGTGGGGTGGTTCTGTCCAGCATTTACTCCCCCTCCCTTTGTTTTAAAAATGCTTCGGCACGTGCCAGATCCTGAGGCGTATCAATGCCTATTGTCTCCACTTCACTGATTCCCACCTTAATAGTATAACCATTTTCCAGCCAACGAAGCTGCTCCAACGATTCAGCCAGCTCCAGCGAAGATTGTGGAAGCGAAGTTATTTCTTTCAGTACATCGGCCCGATAAGCATACAGACCGATATGTTTATAGTAAGTATGCCCTTTCAGCCAGCCTTCCTTCTCCACATTACGCTGGAAAGGAATGATGGAACGGCTGAAATACAAAGCATTCATATTCTTACCGACTACTACTTTGGGAGAGTTTACATTTTCCAAGGCTTCAAGCCCGTCATCCGGGATGAAAGGTTTCACCAAAGTCGCAATCTGTGTGGCAGGATCTTCAAAGCAAGCTTTCACGGCTTCAAGCTGTGATTTTTGAATAAAAGGTTCATCACCCTGGATATTTACAACCACATCATATCCTCGTCCTACTTTGGTATACGCTTCATAGCAACGGTCTGTGCCGCTTTTATGGTGAACGGAGGTCATGACCACTTTTCCGCCAAAAGCTTTTACGGCGGATTCAATGCGTTCATCGTCCGTCGCTACATATGTTTCATCCAATATGCCGGACACTTGTTCATAGACTCTCTGAATCACAGGCTTGCCTCCCAAGACGGCCAGAGGTTTGGCAGGAAAACGTGTAGAGGCATATCTTGCAGGAATAATTCCAATAAATTTCATGGTAGCATTTCTTTTATATATTCATGCAAAAGTAACAAAAACATTTCATACATTTGCACCATTAATGCAATAAATGTTATGGACGAACACCATTGTTTGCTTTGTATGGGCTCTAATACCAACCGTTACGCGCAACTCTCGGTTGCACGGGAAGCATTGCGCACCACGTTTCCCGACATTCATTTCGGCGAGATGATGGAAACGGAAGCTGTTGGCAGCGGCTTTCACTCCCCTTTCAGCAATCAACTGGCAAAATTCAGCACTACGCTTTCACCCGATTCCGTTCGTGATTTGTTTAAAGAATTGGAACGACGCAGCGGACGGATTCCCGAAGACAAGGCTCAAGGGGTGGTAAAACTGGATATTGACTTGCTGGTCTTTGACAATAAGATATTGAAACCGGAAGATATGGAAACGAGAATATATCCGCCGTGGAATGTCTGTGCTCTTTTAGAGCTTATACCTTAATTATATACTAATCATTATCACCTTGTGATACCCCGCCT